>Ga0187892_10001832_pt1 | contig 46370 bp, 38 predicted proteins | sample MA1701073metaG_FD_139345 | JGI IMG/M metagenome (GOLD analysis project Ga0187892, IMG submission 139345) | Bio-ooze microbial communities from a basaltic lava cave in the Kipuka Kanohina Cave System on the Island of Hawaii, USA - MA170107-3 metaG ...
AAAACTACGAAATTTCCTCGCCGCCACCGTTGGTTCAGTCGTGCCCTTGCGCGATCAGGAGATCGCGGCGTAGCTTACTTCCGTTACGAACTTGGAACTCCGTACTCTCCAGTTAAGAAGATCGGACTATCCCGCTGCGAATATCAGAGTCCTGTACGGCGGCGGGGCAGCACCAAACAATGCTGCTGAACCGCAGAACGCAATACCCGTGGATATGGCAGCGACGTGGGGGAATCTCAGGGCCGAGGTTAGAGGGCTCAATACAAACCTCAACACACAGGTTTACATCTACGTGGGCGATCATGGCGCCGGTGGAATCGCCGCAGGAGGCAACGCCGTTCGCCCCAATCCTGCACCGAGTCATGACAACACCTTTGTGTTCCCGCCCTTTGAAGTGCACGAGATCGCGGCGATCAACAGCCGATTCAACTCCAGCGGACCCTACCTTCTGCTTGAAGTAAGCACGGCCCTGAACCCGGGAAGTACGCCACATCAAGAGATCTCCCCCAACTATACCGTCGTGATCAATGGGAAGCCGGCCAACAACGGAAGCAACCATTTGCCTGCCGCCGGAGAGAAGGAAACGGTCATTCGGATGTCCGTCAACGTGGACGACCTCGACCTGGAGGGTCAAAATGTCGTGCACGTGCTGAACCCATATCGCTCCGACCCGCCAATCCATGTCGAGATGTTCCTGTTGGTGGGAGACGTCGCAACAAACGTCGTGGAGGAGGAACCGCCATCGAGTCAGGGTCCGACCACCGGGCCATCAAGGCCACGACCATCGCGACCACTAAGGCCCGCAAGGCCCGCGCGGCCCGCTAGACCGTTACGACCAACGCACCTGACGCGAGGCAACTGAGCCAGTTTGCCGAGGTGGCATACCATAGCGACTAGCTTCGACAAAAGATCTTGGGAGAATGGCTCTTCTCCGGAGGCCATATTTAGGACGCTTGTATAGTAGTGGACTACGGGCGCGCCGCCGGGCACCGTCTCTTCGTGTCCAAAAGCCGCGCTACACCCAGGTCGACGTCGAGGCCACTCCTTAGAAAGCCGGCACCGACACCTCGGGCAAAGCGGAGCCGCGGAGGAATCGCATGAGTCAGCGAGGTCCCGCGTTCGACGTCCACGCGCACTTCCTGCCCGACGCCTACCGGCAAGCTGCGCAGGCGGCCGGGCACGGGGCGCCCGACGGTTTCCCGGTGTTGCCGCAGTGGGACGCGAGCGGCCACGTGGAAATGATGGATCGGCGCGGAATCGCCGTCGCCTTTCTGTCGATCTCGTCGCCGGGCGTGCATTTCGGCGACGACCGTGCGGCGCGCGCGCTGGCGCGCGAGGTGAACCAGGCAGGGCGGCAAGCGGTCGAGAGCTTCCCGAGCAGGTTCGGGCAGCTCGCATCGTTACCCCTGCCCGACGTGGCGGGTGCGATCGAGGAAATCGGCTACGTGTATGACAGGCTCGACGTCGACGGCGTAGCCGTCCTCACCAACGTCGGTGGCACCTACCTTGGCGATGCCTCGTTCGAGCCCGTCTTCGACGAGCTCGATCGACGCCATGCGCGCGTGTTCGTGCATCCCACGTCGCCGGCGTGCTGGGAACAGACATCATTCGGCCGACCCCGACCGATGATGGAGTTTCTGTTCGACACGACGCGTGCGGTCGTCAATCTCGTGCTCAACGGCACCATCGCGCGGCACCCGAACATCGAGTGGATCGTTCCGCATGCGGGGGCGACGCTGCCGGTCATCGCCGATCGCGTCGCTGCCTTCTCGAGGGTGCTCGCCGACGTCGACCCGGCCGTCGATGTCCTGCGCGACCTGTCGCGCCTGCACTACGACCTTGCCGGGTTCCCGGTTCCGCGCCAGCTCGACGCTCTCCTGGCGCTGACGACGATCGAGCACCTGCATTACGGCAGCGACTACCCGTTCACGCCGGAGATGGCGATTGAGATGGTCGCGGCGCAGCTCGACGAAGCCGGGCCCCAACCCGGTTCGCTGCCCGCCACCCTCAGCGACAACACGCGGCGGCTCTTCCCTGGTCGGGTCTGAGGGTCAGCGCGGTCGTGACGCGCGCCACAACCGAAGATGTCGTACGGAGGGGTCACTGATGTAACCGCCGGCCGAGAAGCAACTCGAACGTCTGGCCAGTCCACTGGAGCGCGATCACCCGGGCGCGGCGGGGCATTCCCTGGGGCGCGTCTTCAAACCATTACTTGACTGAGCGGGAAGAGCGGTGGTCAGTTACCGACATGCTTCAATGGTCCCGAAAGAGCGTGGGCGCGATAGTTCTAGCCACATTGATGCAGCCCCCGTTCTCTATGGCAGCGACTCTTTACGTCACAACCGAGACTGGTGTCGAGGCACTTGCTTCCGATACAGGACGGCTACTCGAGTCAGCATCCGTCGGCCCGTCCAGGGCGCTGGCCGTCGCAGAGAATCGGGCGGGACTCTATGTTGGAAGTGAACAAGTCGGGGGACTTATCCGCATGCTAGCGGTACCCGGACTGGAGACGCTCGGGTCGAATACAGTGTCCGGCAGAATTACGGACATAGCCGTAACCCCTGATCAGTCTCATGTGTTCGTTTTGGCTCGCGGAACGTGCAACGAACTGTCTCAATGTGATTCGCTCCTCTACGTCTTCGACCGCGATCTGCGGACCTCACTCGGAATGCTCACCTTCAACATCCCCTTTGAGCCTCGCCCATTCGAGATCGAAGTTGCAGGTGACGGCAACGCCTATCTGCTCGCCGATGATGCCTCTGTGTTTGAACTGAACGTACAAACTCTGAAAATGTCGTTCCGAGAAAAGCTCCCTTGCTGCTTCGGGAGCATGGAACTCACTCCAGAGGGTGACTTTGCATTCTTCATAGGAGGAGACTTGGGTGTCGCCAGATACATCGTCCGATCGTTGCCCGGCTTTGGCCGTGTGGGGAGCGCCGAATTCCGCGACGAGGCCCCTTGGAAAGTTTTTTTCCTTCCGGGCAGCCAAGTTGCTCTTCTGATCGTGCGTGAATCGTGTGGCGCGCAGCTCTGCTCAAGCCGGGTCCTGCGGGTAAATTTTCACGATCAGAGTGTCCAGCAAGCCGCGCCGCTTCCGCCGATACGCATTTTACCACAGGGTGACATCGACACGTCCGGAAGCGAGCTTTTTCTCTTGGACCATCAACGCATTCACGTCGTGACGCTACACGACCTCGTCCATCACAGGTCCATCGATCTTGCTCATGACGCAATGCAACTTGTCGCGGTCGATGACTGGGGCAGCACTTCACGCGGAAATGAAGGCGGTTGCCATGTAGGACGATCCGTAGTGCGTCCGGGATCGACGCTGATCATATGCTTCGCGTCCCTTGGTGTTTTGGTCGCGCGTACGACCATGCGCCGAACTGGTCGCGGCGGGACCGCTAAAGAGACACCCATCACGCAATCTTGTCGCGCATTTCCTTTCCCTTCAGCGCGACCGATTGCAATCGGCTGACCCCCCACCGGGTCTTGGGTGTCCCCGACGTTGTTCCCCCCGCATACGGCCCTCGAAGTACCCCCATGTAGTCGTGGGCAAGGACATCGCGCAGGCCGGCGATGCGCCGCCACGGGACCCTAGGATTCTGATCTCGGATCTCCGTCGATAGTCGCTTGGCAGCTTCGCCGATGATCTCGAGCTGGCGAATTACCGCGTCTTGCCAGTGCGGAGTTGAGAGAAACACGTCGCGACCGACGCTGATGTACGATTCGATTCGCTCAATGGCGTCAGCGATGTGTCGCAAATAAACGATGTCGCGCTTCACAACGGAACCGAATCGGCGATGATTGCGGAACGCAGGTAGGGGGATACCGAAGCTTCGGTAACCACGTCGACCCGGCAGCCGAGGAGGTCCTCGAGATCCTGCTTCATCGCTACAATATCGAGGAGACTACGCCCATCCTCGAGCTGCACGAGCAAGTCGAGATCACTATCATCAGCTCGTGCCTCGCCACGGGCGCGCGAGCCGAAGACCCTGATACTGCGTGCTCCGTGCGATCGCGCAATTCGCACGATCATGTCCCGGCTCTTGCTGAGCGCGTGATCGGTTGTCATGGACACCTCCGCACCGGCTTCAAACATACCATACAACGGCCTGTGCGCTGCTACGCACATACCTCGGCGCGCAGGCGCGATACCACGTCCGGGCGGCCGCGGACTCGCAGACGCGTACCGGTCTCGTCGCAGTCCTCGGCGAGCACGCGGCAGTGCTCGTAGAAGGCGCTGACGACGCGTTGTCGGCTGTAGGGGACGATGATCTCCGCCTCGACCATGTCGCGTTCGAAGAACTCGACGATGCGGTCACGTAGACGGGCGATATCGTCGGCCGCCTTCGCGGACAGCAGCAGCGCGTCGGGAAACGCCTGCATCAGTGCGGTGCGCTGAGTCTCGTCGAGCTTGTCGCACTTGTTGAACACCAGCAGCCGCGGCGCGTCGGCGGAGTCGACCTCGGTCAACACTGCGGCGGTGACCTCCATCTGCGACGCAAAGGCGGGGTCGGAGGCATCCACCACGTGCAACAAGAGCGCCGCCTCGCGGGCCTCCTCGAGCGTGGATCGAAATGAGGCGACCAGATCGTGCGGCAGCTTCTTGATGAAGCCCACCGTATCGCTGACCAGGATGCGCGGCTTGGTTTCCGGTTGCAGCGCGCGCACGGTGGTGTCGAGGGTGGCGAACAGTTGATCGGCCACCAGCAAATCGCTGCGGGTCAGCCCCCGTATCAGGGATGACTTGCCGGCGTTGGTGTAGCCGACAACGGCGACGGTGGGCTGCGTGGCGCGCCGCTGCCGCCGTGTCGCCGCATCCTTCTCGATGGCTGCCAGCTCGCGCCGCAGCTCGGCGATGCGATCGCGCACCTTGCGGCGGTCGACCTCGATTTGCGACTCGCCCGCGCCCTTGCTGCCGATGCCGCCGCCTTGACGGTCCTTGCCGCCACCGGTCTCGCGCAGCCGCGGCGCCATGTAGGCGAGGCGGGCGATCTCCACCTGCAATACCGCTTCGCGGCTGCGGGCGTGTCGCTGAAAGATCGACAGGATCACGGCGGTGCGATCGAGTACTTCGGCTCCCGTCGCGCGCTCTAGATTGCGCGCCTGTGAGGGCGAGATGTCGTGGTCGACGAGCACGACAGTGGCCCGTTCTTGCGGCGCCAGCGGCTCACTCACGTCTTCTTCTTGACTCGCATCAGTCTCAGCCTCTTCTCGTCGCCGGTGTTCCGGAACTCCCGATGGCACTTCGCCGCTGCCGCCGGTCAACCGGGCGAGCTCCTTCAGCTTGCCCGACCCGAGCGCCGCGGAAGGGGCGAGCGTAGCGCGCTTCTGAGAAATCCGGGCTATCACATTCAAGCCGAGGGTCTTGGCCAGACGACCGAGCTCGGCGAGCGAGGAAGCATGTTCCGCGTCACTGACGTCGGGGAACTGCACGCCGACGAGTACCGCGCGCGGTCTATCCTGCGAAGGGTTGGACGCCATATTCCGAGGATGACTCGACAGCGCGTCGGGTGCAACGGCCCCTAGTCGACGCCGTGCTGATGAATCATCTCACGAGCCGGGAGCGAAGAGCTTGGCGGTCGAGGGTTGAGCCGTCACGTAGCTGAACAAGCTCCGAGCGATGACCTTGTGGCCTTTGCGGTTCGGGTGCCATGGATCATACCAAATTCGGCTTTCATCGGTCCGCAGCTCGTCCACTGGGTAGCGACGAAAGTCGTCCAGCAGGTCGGTCACCTCGAGACCGGATGATTTGGCGGCCTCCGAGAGTCGTTGATGCACGTCCGTCAGCGAGTAACGCTCCCAGCCTTCCTTCTGAAACACCGGGTGGACCACGAGGATGAGGGGAACGCCGCTTTCGCGACCCGCTGCGGCGATGCGGCGCAAGTTGTCGACGATCTCGTCCCGGTAGGCGCAATGCAGCAGCTGGTGGTACTCCTCGGGGCAATCCCGCCAGTGCCTGCGGATGCGCTCGCGCAGAGCAAACCAGCTGCGCTCGACGTAGTGCAGCAAGTAACTGGTGGGTTCGTGATGAAAGCGCCCCATGTCGGCGTTCCCCCGGTGGAAAACCGGATGCGCCGGATCGTTGAGCACATAGCTCCAGAGGATGAGATCAGGGGCATAGCGCCGGCCGTACTCGCGAAACAAGACGAGCTCCTGCTCCGTCGAATACCCGTTCACGACGAACTTGATGACCTCCCACGCGCCGGTGCCGAAATGCTCGTCCAACAGCGCTTGCAGGTCGCCTGAAAAGGAGTACTCCGGCCGCCCCTCGGCGACCGAGTCGCCGATCACCACGATGCGCTTCACCCCGTCCCCTTTGGCCACGGCGTGCTCGCGATCGATGAAACCAATCGAGTTTGCCCCGCAAGCGTGTGGAATGCGTTCGTAGATCAATTCCGGTACGGCGGCTTTGCGCATACACGGCGCGATTACTCTATACCTCTTCATGATTGCGGCGCGGTCAGCCGCGGCCTCGGATCGCAGCCGCAGCTCGAGCATGCCGCCGACTACAACCAGCGTCAGGACAGCCGAGAAAAATGCCAGCAACAGGTTCGTTCGCATGCACCTCAGTGGCCGTATCTTCTCTGTGTCTCTGACTCTCTGTGCTGAAAAGGAATGTCGGATTGAAGCTAAGCGCCCAGGCGCTTGCTTTGATCAGGGACTCGTTGAGCCCCGCGGCCGTCAGTACAAGACGCCGATGAACTGAGCGGTGCTCATGCTACCCACTACCTCGCTGTTCAGCGGACAGGGTACGCCGTTGCAGATCCAGATACCGTCGGGGATGGCGTTGCGGTTGTCGCGGTCGCTGTCGTTGCGCGACTGGTCGTGGTTCTCGTGTGCCGTATCCAGGTTGCGGAAACCGGTTACCTTCTGCTTGTTGTTGTTGTCGCACAGATTGTCGTTGCTGTACTCCTGGGTGGCGCTGCCGTTGCAAGCATAGGTGGAGGCGTGTTGCACGACCCCGTCGTCCTCTCCGGCCACGCAGGCGCTGGCGCCGATGATCGCCGCGAAGCCACCGGTCAGCCAGACCGTCTTCGCCGGCGGGCTGGTGTAGGCGCGTACCTGGACATCGTCGGAGCTGCGCAGCCAGAAAGTGGCGGCGTCGCAACTTTGGACGAACTGCGAGAAGAAACTGCAGAATGGATTGCCCTCGCCGCACACGAAATCGGCGCCTTGTGAGCCGCGGTGTGTGCCGGCGACGGTGATCGCCAGTGCGATGCGCTGCGCCGCCTGGTCGTAAGGGCCGTTGAGGTTGTAGTTCGGATCGGTGGGATTGGCGTTGCCAAGGATGTAATCCATCACCGAGCCGGCCATGCTGTGGCCAACCACCCAGAACGTGCCGCCGTCGCCGTAGGTGCGCGTGCAGTGGTGGCCGCCACCGTCGTTGCCGCCGTCGGTTGCGTTGACGATCTCGGTGGCCACTTCACCGGCGGATTGCGCTTCCCAATAGGGCTGCGAGCCGTTGTAGCCGACCACGTAGTAAGGCGTGGTGAAGTTGCGTGTCGCGGCTTTGACGAAGTCGTTCGAGCCGTTGACCCAATAGGCGCGGGCCTGGTTCCAATCGGTGTACGTGTCGGTGCTGGTTCGTTTGCCGTGCACGAAGATCAGACACGGCGGTTCGGTCTGCGTCGGGAAATGGGCGAAATCGACGTGAACCGGGAGGGTATTGGTCGCTGTCGCGCTACGCGTCGCGGTCACTGTGGGGGTTGACGTGCTGGTACGCGACGGCGTGCCGGTCGCCGTGTGAGTCGGACTGTCCGTAACCGACGGTGTGCTCGTCGCCGTGCGAGTCGGCGTCGTGGTTGCGGTATCGGTTGGCGTCTCCGTCGGTGTATCCGTAGGCGTCTCGGTTGCCGTGTCAGTCGGTGTCGCCGTGGCCGTCGGGCTCGCCGTATCCGTGGCAGTAGCCGTAGCCGTGTCGACAGACGTCGCGGTTGGAGTCGAGCTGCGCGTTGCGGTGGAAGTCAAGCTCGGCGTTGCGCTCGCAGTGTAGGTCGGAGTTCTGGTGGCGGTGCGGGTTGGCGTCTGCGAGGGCGTGTGCGTCGCTGTTCGTGTCGGCGTCAGGCTGGGAACCGACGTCGCGGTAACGGTGCTCGTGAAGGTTCGGGTGGGGGTGCCGGTCGGGGTATGCGTTGCCGACTGTGTCGGGCTCGGTGTCGCACTGGGAGACTCAGTGTGGGTCGGCGTCGGCTCGCGGCGGCAGCCATGGTCGCAGCCGTCACCGTCGTTGCGATTGCCGTCGTCACAGTCCTCGTGATCGAGCTCTGCGACCGAGTTCCCACAAGTGCTCGGGTAGCATTCGAGTTTGAGCGTGTCGGTGTCGGCTTTGCCGGTGCCCGTAATGGTACGAACGATCAGGGTGGTTCGTCCACGCCTCACAGTAGTGGCGCCGACCCGTAGCGGTACAACGATGGGCAATGGCGCACTGCAAAGATTCGCGCCGGCATTCGGCATGCCGACAACCGGCGGCGTGAAGCCGCGCCTGATCGTCAGGCCGAAGCCGGCGACGCCGGCTTGCGCTTCGAGCGTGCTGTTGTTGGCGATGTCGGCAGGCGCGGTGCTGAGCCAGTTGGGCCGCTTCACTTCGAAGCTGCTCACGCTCCCGACGGCGCACAGCGGCAAGCGTGGATCGGTATTGTTGATGCAAAGGACGGTGCGGATGGTGCAGCTGCGATTGTCGATGTTTGAATCGATGTCGCAGGTCGGATCGCCTTCGTAACAGCTCGCCGTGTTCTTCGGGATGCCATTGTTGGCGCGCCGCGGGACGGGAGTGACCGCCCATTCGAGGGCGCAGTCGGTCAAGCTCGATCCACCCCCCGGCGTACAGTCATTCGCCGGCGCCGCCTGCGTGCACAGTCCGGTGCCGCGCGCCGGCGTCACCAGCAAGAGCAGTCCAACAGTCGCCAGCACGCAGCCCGCGCCCAGCCCCCGCGTCCCTTGAGGCGCACCCCCAAACGTCATGTCCACACCATCCCCAGCTTATGCCATACCTCCTACCCCCCATTTCAACGCTTAACTGTGGCAGCCTCTCCGGCAGGCGGGTACAGTCCGCTTGGTTTGCGCAGTCGTATTGCCATAGGTGTCGTCATCGCAGTGGTGTTGCTGGCTGCAGGGCTGTTGTGGCGCGGCGGGCAGGTGCGGGACGTGCCGATGGCCATGCCGTCGCCAAACATGCGCTCCGATGCCGCGCCCGCGCCACGTGCTACGCCGGACCGTCAGCAGGGCGCAACTTCAACGCTCGCTGTCGCAACTCCTGCGCTGCCGAGTCCCACGCCTCCAACCACCGCTACTCCCGCGAGCTCTACCGCCACGCCTGCCAGCGACCCGCCGCGCGCCGGCAGCCTGGCCCGTAGCGCCGCCGACGAATACCGCCGCCGCGCCGAGTACCCCCCTTGGTCGATGCCGCTCGACGACGCCGTCGACGACCCGATCTGGCGTGATCACGAAGTCTCGCAGAACACGGCGCCTGGACCGCAAGGCGAGGATCCGGCGCTCGTCTGCTTTCCGGACCAGGTGAGCTTCGAAGCTCCCGACCCAATCGTCCTGTATGCCTATCTCAGCGTCGGCGGAGAGCCCGCACCGGCCGCTGCAATGGAGGGTGAGATCCGCGATCCGGAGAGCAACCTGGTGGCGCGCTTGCAGTTCAGCGACGACGGCCGCAATGGCGATGTGGATGACGGCGACGAAATCTATACTGCACGATTCGGCCCGGCCGATGGTTCGTCGCGCTTGAGCGGCGCCTACGCCGTGCGCGTGCACGCGGTGACGCCTGACGGTGACGAACGTTTCGGAACCACCGGATTTCTGTACAGCCGACCCGATGCGCAGCCCACCGGGCGCTACACCGACCAGGTTGCCGGCGGCAACCTCCAAATCGGCGTCGAAGTGCGCGTCTCCGAAACCGGTCGCTTTCACGTCCAAGGCACGTTGTACTCCCAAGACGGCCGTCCCTTGGGATGGGCCCAGAATGCGGCGCAACTCGAGCCGGGAGTACATACGATCCCGCTCACGTTCTTCGGACGAATCCTGCGCTTCAAGGCAGCCGGCGGCCCCTACGTGCTGCGCTTCGTCGCACTGAGCACGACGACGAGAATGCCCAACGCCAAGAATCGCCTCATCGAGAACGCTCACGTGACACGGCCCTACCGCGCCGACCAATTCTCGGAGCAGCCCTTCAACGATCCCAACCTGCTCGAGGCAGCCGATCGCCTGGAGGGGAGCTCGGAACCGCGCTGAGGTGCGGCTGATCCTGACGTGAATTTCGCCATGCTTGCGTCCGCTCGTCGCTGCCCTGGGCGCTTGTCGGACGGCAGATCACAACATGTTGTCAGAGACGGCAGCGAGGGCAGCCCGCAGTGAGCCAACGGCGAACCGACCCGCAGCGCGACAGCCGCGGCGCAGCCGCCTGGGGGGCGCTTGCCGGCGCCCAGGTCGTCGTCGATGTGGCGAACTCGCCTTCGTTCGAGGACAAAAGCAGAGGACAAAGCAGTCTTGACACCGTGCTCCCGATGGCAGGACACTTACACAAACTTCCGTGGGGGTGCCTATGAGCACTGGTTCCGAGAGAGGGCGGCAGAAGCGAATCGAGGCGACCTTCAGATCCTTGATTGCTGCCGGTGTGGCGGCCCTGCTACCGCTGACGGCAGCGGCGGCGACGATCACCGTAGACACGAAAGCCGACAACATGACGGCGGGCGATGGTGAGTGCACGCTGCGCGAAGCGATCGGAAATGTGAACGCGCTTGGAGACGCGAGCACTGGAGACTGCGCGGCCGGCACCGGCGCGGGCGATACGATCGCCTTCGATCTCGAGCTGCCGGCCAAGATCAAGCTTACGCTTGGACAACTCGTCGTCGGCCAGGACGTCTCCATCGTCGGGCCGACCACGGGTTCCCTACGGATCAGCGGGTCGCGCGCCGGTCGCGTGCTCTCCGTCACCGCCGGTACCACCAGCGTGTCCAACCTCACGATCGAGCGGGGACGAGATCTCTCTGGCGGCGGTATCAGCAACGCCGGTACGTTGATCCTCAGCAATTGCACACTCAAGGCTAACAGTGCAGGGCTCGGCGGTGGCATCTCCAATGCCGGCACGGCGACGCTGATCAACTGCACACTCAAAGGGAACAAGGGCGGGCAGGGCGGCGGCATCAACAACGCCGGGACACTTCATGTCACCAACTCCACTTTCAAGGGCAACAGGGGTTACTACGGCGTTGGCGGAGGGATCCTCAATATCGGCACGGCTACCTTCACGAACTGCACTCTCAACCGCAATCGGGCCTACGCCGGCAAGGGCAGCCTGGGCGGCGGCGGCATCTGGCACAGCAGCGCCAACCTGGGCACTGCGACACTGACCAACACCATCGTTGCCACCAGCGGCAGAGGTGGAGATTGCGCCGGTGATCCGGTTACCTCCAACGGTCACAATCTCAGTAGCGATGACACCTGTTTCACCGGCGGCGGCACAGATCTCGTCGAAACGGATCCACTGCTCGCGCCGCTGGCCAACTATGGTGGTCCCACGGAGACCCAGGCGCTGTGTTCCGGACCTGGTGTCCCCAAGGGAGTGTGCAGCGGCCCTAGTCCCGCCCTCGACGCAGGCGACGACGCGGTCACTGGTCCGCCGGACAACCTGACCACCGATCAGCGTGGCTTGAATCGCAACGCCGGGCTGCATGTCGACATCGGGGCATATGAACGCCAGTAGGTAGGCAAGCCCGTCTTGACGCGAGCGATCGAGTTCGCAACAGCAGCGCCCCGGCCATTCATGGTTTGGGGGGGCGTCGCCGCGCCGTTCTCCTTCGCCGTAGCCGAAATCAACGAGCCGAGCCGGCGACGACCTCGTACTCGTTCGGCTTGAACTTCCGTGTCCGCAGCGCATACTCCCAGGCGAATCCCGGATAGAGCGCGTGGTTGCTGCCGTCCGACGAGAGGTACCAGCTGTTACATCCGGATGACCACGCCATGTACTTCATTCGTCCTTGAAGGCCGGCGTTGTATCGATCCTGTACGTCCTGCTTGACGTCGACGAACTTCAGATCGTCCTCGATCAGCCTCCGGATCGCCTGCATGGCGTAGGCGATTTGCGCTTCGGTGTAGACCAGCACCGACGTGTGCCCCGGTCCGGTGTTCGGTCCCATCAAGATGAACCAGTTTGGAAAACCGGAGACGGTCACTCCCTTGTAGGCCACGGCGCCATTGCGCCACACCTCGTCGAGCAACCTGCCGCCGCGACCGACGACGGGGAACGGCGCCTTTGCCAGACCGAGCGCGAAGCCGGTCGCCAAGATGACTATGTCGAATCGGTGTTCGACGCCGTCTCTGGTTCGAATACCCGCCGGCGTCATCTCTCCGACCGCTTCAGTGATGAGCTCGACGTTGTCGCGCTCGAACGTCGACCAGTAGTCGTCGGAGATCAAGATCCGCTTGCAGCCGAACTGGAAGTGGGGCGTCAGTTTCTCACGCAGCTGCGGGTCGCGAACGCTGCTGCGCAAATGGTGCATCGACCCTTTCTCGGCGATCGCCGACAAAGGCTTCGAATCGAGGAATACCATCGGACCGAAGATCTCGCTCAACCAGTATTGCACGTAGCGACTGAGCCACAGCGCCCTTGGATGCCGTGCGAAGAACTGTCGGGCCGTGGTCGAGAAGTGCCGGTCGCGCTTCGGCATGACCCAAGCAGCGGTGCGCTGAAAGACGGTGAGGCGATCAACCTGCGGTGCGATTGCCGGAACGACTTGAACGGCGCTAGCACCCGTACCGATGACTGCGACCGACTTGCCGCTCAGGCGATAGTCGTGATTCCAGCGTGCGGTATGAAAGATCTTTCCTTGAAACGACTCGACCCCCTTGAACTTCGGCAACGCAGGATCGACGAGGCCGCCGACACCTGAGATCACGACGCGGGCAAGGAACGTCTCGCTCTGATTGGTCTGGAGATTCCACACGCCTGCGGCCTCGTCGAAACGCGCCGAAACGATCTCTGTGTTCAGGCGCAAGTGCGAGCGCAACCCCCATTTCGCGACGATCCCCAGGAGGTAGGTCTCGATCTCGTTGGATGGGGCGAACATCCGGGTCCAGCCGGGATTGGGTTCGAACGAGAGAGAATAGACGTGCGACGGTACGTCGCACGCGGCTCCGGGATAGGTGTTGTCACGCCACGTGCCGCCGATCTCGCCGGCCCGCTCGAACATCGTGAACGATTCAATCCCTGCCTTCTTCAGCTGGATCGCCGCGCCGATACCGGCGAAGCCGGCGCCGATGATGGCGATGGGGAAGGGCTGTCTCCCGTTCGATCTGGCGCCGCTACCCATGGCTCTTGCTGACTAGCAGACGCGCAAACTCCATCCAATTGGGTCAGACGCCCCAGCGTCGACCGAACGGCAGTGCATCAGTTTGATTCGACCCCCTCCCTGACCCTCCCCCGTTGCCGGAAGTGGGGCTTTGCCCGAAAATTCTCCTTCTCTGTTTCCGGTTCCCTGCTTCCTGTTCCCCGGTTCGTCTGTCCGGTGAGAACTCCAGCGAATTCAATCAACCGCGAAACAGGAAACAGAGAACCGGGGACGGAGAACAGGGAACAGCGGAGCTCCAAGTGAATTTTCGGGCAAAGGCCCGGAAGTGGCAACAAGGGAGGAAACTCGCGACGTTCAACGCTCAGGCCCTCTCCCCTGTTGCCAACTCCGGCAACGGGGGAGAGATGGAGAGGGGGTTGAACGATCGATCTGCGCCGGACCAATCAAACTGATGCAGTACCGACCGCACCTTGGTGGTTTTGTTTACTCAAGCGATATCGTACTCTCGCTCGGTTGCCTCGCCCGCGGGCAAAGGGGCGTGTCTCAGCAAGATGTTTCCAACTACGTTGATTCGATCTGCGTTCGCCGTTCTCGCGTTCGTATCGAACCTGGCTCTGTCCGGCACTGCATGTGCCGATTACGTCAACTTCGAAGCGGGCCAGGTTCGCCCTCTGGCGTTGTCGGCGGACAGCACGCGGCTGTTTGCCCTCAACACGCCGGACAATCGGGTCGAAATTCTCGACGTGACAGGCGCAATTCCGCGCCGAGTCGATTCGGTTGCCGTGGGACTGCAGCCGGTGGCGGTCGCTGTCAGGTCGGAGGCTGAGATCTGGGTCGTCAATCAGCTGTCGGACAGTGTCAGTATCATCGATCTCGGGCATCGACCGCCGCGCGTGGTGCGTACCTTGCTGGTGGGCGATGAGCCGCAAGACATCGTCTTTGCCGGAACCCCGCTGCGAGCGTTCGTCACCGCGGCGCACCGCGGACAGAATCTTCCTTTCGATCCCCAGCTGATGACCCCCGGTGTCGGGCGCGCTGACGTCTGGGTGTTCGATCCGCAAGACCTCGGCTCTTCCATCGGCGGTACGCCCGTGACGATTCTCACTCTGTTTGCCGACTCGCCGCGCGCCCTGGCGGTGAATTCCACAGGTAGCCGCGTCTATGCCGCCGGCTTTCATTCGGGCAACCGAACGACGCTGATCTCGCAGGAAGCAGTGTGTGACGGGGGCGCGGATGCTGCTCCGTGCATCGTCGACGGCCGCGAGATGCCCGGGGGGCTGCCGGCGCCGAACGAGAGCAGCGATGGAACGCCAGGCCCCGAGACGGGTTTGATCGTTCGCCAGTTTCAAAGCGACGGTCCATGGGAGGACGAGCTCGGTCGCGATTGGAGCGCTGCTCCGCGTATCGCTCTTCCTGACAAGGATGTGTTCGTGATCGATGCGGATGCCGACCCACCGGTAGAGGTCGACTCGCACACCGGGGTCGGCACGATCCTCTATTCCATGGCCGTCAACCCGGTAAACGGCGACGTCTACGTCGCCAACACCGAAGCGCGCAACGAAGTGCGTTTTGAGTCGCGCGTACGCGGCCACCAGCACGAGAGTCGGATCACCGTCGTGCGCGACGGCGAAGTGTTGCCGCGCCATCTCAACAAGCACCTCGACTACGAGAGCACCGCGGTCGGCCAAACCGACCGCGAAGCGAGCCTGGCTCTGCCGATGGGCATGGCGGTCAGCACGGATGGCGGCACGCTCTACCTGGCTGCATTCGGCTCGGGTGTTGTCGCGGTCTTCGACACTGCGACTCTCTCCGACGGTACGTTTGTCCCCAGTCGCGACGATCACATCACCGTCAGCGGTGGCGGCCCCAGCGGTCTGGCGCTCGACGGGGCTGCCGAACGGCTTTACGTGATGACGCGATTCGACAATGCCGTTTCGGCGATCGATCTGGCTCAGCGTCGTGAGATCGCCCATCACCAGCTTCACAACCCCGAGCCGTCGGAAATTGTAGGTGGACGGCGTTTTCTGTACGACGCCGCGTACACGTCGGAAAACGGCGAGGCGGCATGCGCCAGCTGTCATGTCTTCGGCCACTTCGACAGTCTCGCTTGGGATCTCGGCGACCCCGACGCGCCGATATTCGACAATCCCAATCCACTCTTGCCCGACCAGCCGATCGAGTTGCAGATGTTTCATCCGCTGAAGGGTCCGATGACAACTCAGACCCTGCGTGGGATTGCGGACGCAGGGCCGATGCACTGGCGTGGAGATCGTACCGGGGGCGTTGATCCGGGCGGCGACGCGCTCGATCCGCGGCAGGCATTCAAGAAGTTCAACATCGGATTTACAGGGCTGCTCGGACGCCCGCGCGGTTTGACCGACGCAGAGATGGAGGCGTTCGCCGACTTCGCATTGCAAATCACGCCGCCGCCGAACCCTGTGAGAGCGCTGGACGACAGCCTGACGCCGGAGCAGCAGACGGCGGCCGACATCTTCCTGCATCGCGACACGTGTACGCGCTGCCATACGTTCGACCCGGCGAACCGCCACTTCGGCACCAGCGGCATGAGCGTGGTCAATCCGAATCCGGGGCCGCGGCAGATTTTCAAAGTCCCGACCTTGCGCGGCCTCTACGACAAGACCGGTATGTTCGGCATCTTTCCGGTGCCGACGTTTTTGCCGGCCGACTTTCCTCGTGGCTTTCTCGGCGCCCAGGTGCGTGGCTTTGGTTTCATCAATGACGGCAGCGGTATCCTGCCGCCGGAGACCGCTGCATTCATGCTCGTCTTCGACACCAACCTGAAGCCGATCGTCGGCCAGCAGATCACGCTCGTCGCTGGCGGCGGCGCTGAAGTCGGCGAGCGTATCAATTTGCTCATCCGCCGTGCGGATGCTGGTGATTGCGACCTGATTGCCAAGGCAAACGTCGCCGGAAGGCAACGCGGTTGGGCATATGGAGACGGAGTTTTCCACGCTGATCGCGCCAGCGACGTGCCGTTGTTGGACGAAGAGCTGCGGCAGCTTGCCGATTCCGCGGGCCAGGAGCTGACGTTCACCTGTGTGCCACCCGGATCGGGCGTGCGCGCCGGAATCGATCGTGACGGCGATGGCTCTTTCGACAGCGACGAGATCGATGCTTTGACCGATCCGGCCGACCCGTCGAGCGCGCCCGGACTACCGACGCCGACGCCGAGCTCGTCGCCAACGATGACGCCCACGTCGACGCCGCGAGTTTGCACCGGCGATTGCGACGGCGACGGGCGCGTCACGGTGGATGAGCTCCTGCGCGGCGTCAGCATCGTTCTCGGCCAGCTCGAGACGACCGACTGTCCTGCCTTCGACGCGAGCGGCGACGGCTCGGTCACGGTCGACGAGATCGTCCTGGCAGTGAACAACGCGCTGTCCGGTTGTGGCTTCGAGTCGGCTACGTGAACGTCCAGATCCTGTACGAGGATGAAGTACTGATCGCCGTCAACAAACCGGCGAACCTGACGGTCCATCCGGGACGCGGCCAGAGCGGCCCAAGTCTCGAGCAGTTGATCGAGGAGCAGCTGGGGCGCGAGACCATCCTGTTTCATCGACTCGACCGCGACACGACCGGGGTCGTCCTGCTTGGGAAGAAACGCACGATCACGTCTGCGATGGCAGCGATGTTCGAACGAAAACGCATTCGCAAGGCGTATTGGGCGGTCGTTGACGGCCGGTGGCGTCCGGAGTGGAATCGGATCGAGACGGAAATCGCCCGCGGGCCGACAGGCCGTTGGCAGAATGTGGTTGCCGGCGGCCGGCCGGCGGTGTCGACGGCGCGCGTACTGGCGGCGACCGACGAGAAATCGTGGATTGAAGTCCTGCCGAAGACCGGCCGTACTCATCAGGTGCGTTTGCACTGCGTCGCTATGGGTCATCCGATCCTCGGCGACCGGGTCTACGGCGAACGCGCCGATGTGCCGATGGCACTGCATGCGTGGCGCGTCGATCTTCGACATCCGGTGAGCGGTGAATCCCTGCAGATTCGCGCGGCGCCGCCAGCCTATTGGCGGGAGCGTTGGCTCAGCGGCATGCGTCTCAGTGAACGCTTAGGAGAGCTGCTGGCGCGATCGGAGCAAAGCGCGCGCTAGGGCTCTGGAACGCGCGGTGCAGCGCTAGCGATAGCGTGCACGCCGCCCTGCGCCCATGCGGATCAGCTCGCGCGCGATGTGCTCCATGATCTGCTGCCCTTCACGGCGCAGATCGAGGGAGCGCGGTATGTTGCCCGCATCGGCGTAGCGCTCGATGTCCTGCGCGCCGCCGCCTTGGAACGCAGCGCATTCGAGCGGCGTGTCCGGGTCGACATCGACGACAGGCAACTGCGGAAACGGACGCGGATCACCGCGCCTGACCAGGCGTGCATCCAACGTATCCAAGAAAATGTTGGCATTGGCGTCGCGCACAGTCAGCGGCGGCAGACCGAACAGCCATTCGAGGAAGGCCGGCACGGAACTGTGTTCGTAGAGCGTCGAGGAAACCAGGCCGGCAGGCGAGTACGGCGAAACCACCAGGCCCGGAACGCGAACACCGAGCTGGTCGAAACCTTCATCGGCGCGCTCATCCTCGACTTTGCCCGGAGCGACATGGTCGAAGAAGCCGCCATGCTCATCGTAGGTGACGATGATCATCGAGCGTTCCCATTGCGGGCCCTGTCCAACGGCGTGGATGATGCTCGAAAGGAAGGCTTGGCCGAGCCGAATGTCGTGCGGCGGGTGATCGTCGTTCAGGGTGTACGAGGGCTCGACGTGGCAGACCGCGGGTAATTGGCCAAGACGAGCGTCTTCGTAGAACTGCTCGATCCGCGTCAGATTTGGAGAAAAGAGCAGGTTGGGGAACAACGCCAGGAAGGGGATATCGCTGAAGTAGCTCTTCCAGGAAATCCCGGCATCCGTCAGTTCCTCATAGATCGTTCGCCATGCTTGTCCGCGAGGCGGCGGATCGTTTTGTTTGAGACCGCCCGATTGGGCGGAATGCAGGTAGTAGCGATTCGGCCAGGTCGGGCCGAGGACGGAGCAATGCCAGCTCTGGCAAAGAGCGAACTCATCTGCCAGCGCGTAGAGCAGGGGTAGCTGCTGGCGGACATAGTAGCCCATCACTTCATCGCCATGCTCGCTGCCGACACGTCTGGCATGCTCGCGCACGAAGCCGTCGTTGAGCCCGTCGTTGACCTGCACGTGGCTCGACGCGAAGCCGTGCGGCGGATCGGCGACACACCGCAGGCTCATGTGAAAGGGCTCCACCAGACTGTCGTCCAGTCGCGGGTTGCTGAAGCCGGGCTGCAACCCGTCTACGGCAAGTCTCTCGTGCAGGCTGAGCGAACCGAAGTAATGGTCGAACGATCGGTTCTCCATCATCACCACGATGATCGTCTCGATATCGAGCTCTTCGGGCAGCAGCGCACCCCCGGAGCCCCCGGAACCGTCGTCGCTGCCGCAACCGGCGAGGAAGGGGCTGAAGGCGGCGGCGCCGGTGAACGCGCCGATTCGCCGCAAGGCCTGTCGCCTGGAAATCGCGTCGGCTCGGACCCGACGCGGCGAGCGAGTGAATGCCATGAAAGACCCTCCGAAGCGCCGACTTGAGCACAGTCCGGCAGCTCAACACAACTGCGGAATTGCAGCTCCGCCCGGGAATTTTGTCTTGCCACTCCTCATTTGATGATTACGTTCACGCGGACAATGGAGTGGAGATGAACATCAACCGGTTTACCGAAAAATCTCAAGACGCGTTGCGTGAAGCACAGTCGATCGCCACGCGCCGCCGCCACCAGGGGGTCGACGTCGAGCATGTTCTCGCCGCTTTGCTGGAACCTGCCGACGGAATCGCGACGACGGTGTTCACGACGCTCGGCGTCAAAATGCCCGCGCTCAAGGAACACCTGGCGCGCGAGCTCGATAGGATTGCGCAAGTCAGTGGTCCCGGCGGTGGACCAGAACAGATCTACATCACGCCCCGGCTCAGTCAGGTGATGACCGGCGCGGAGGCGGAAGGGCAGAGTCTCAAGGATGAGTATGTGAGCGTCGAGCATTTGCTGCTTGCGATGCTCAACGACAAAGGCGCCACCGGCCGTTTGCTGCAAGAGCAAGGAGTGCGGCGCGAAACCCTGATGCAGGCGCTGCAGAAGATCCGCGGTGGTCAGCGGGTCACCAGCCAAAATCCGGAAGCTACCTACCAGGCCCTCGAGCGCTACGGTCGCGATCTGACCAAGCTCGCGGCGCAGGGCAAGCTCGATCCCGTGATTGGCCGCGACGACGAGGTCCGCCGCGTCATGCAAGTTCTCTCGCGCCGAACCAAGAACAACCCCGTCCTCATCGGCGAGCCTGGCGTCGGAAAAACGGCGATCGTCGAAGGTTTGGCGCAGCGTATCGTCAACAAAGACGTCCCCGAAGGACTCAAGGATCGACAGATTGTTGCTCTCGACATGGGCGCGCTGGTCGCTGGAGCGAAGTTCCGCGGCGAGTTCGAGGAACGCCTCAAGGCCGTGCTCAAGGAGGTCCAGGATTCACAAGGCACGGTGATCCTGTTCATCGACGAGCTTCATACGGTTGTCGGCGCCGGCGCTGCCGAAGGCGCGATGGATGCCAGCAACCTGCTCAAACCGATGCTCGCGCGTGGTGAGCTGCACTGCATCGGTGCGACGACGCTCGATGAGTATCGCAAGCACATTGAGAAGGACGCCGCGCTCGAGCGACGTTTCCAGCCAGTTCTGGTCGACCAGCCCTCAGTGGAGGACACGATTTCCATTCTGCGTGGACTGCGCGAGCGTTATGAGGTTCACCACGGCGTCCGAATCAAGGATGCGGCGCTGGTGACGGCCGCCGTGCTCTCGCATCGATACATCACCGACCGTTTCCTGCCGGACAAGGCCATCGATCTGGTCGACGAAGCCGCGGCCAAGCTGCGCACGGAGATCGACTCGATGCCGAGCGAGCTCGATGAAGTTTCACGCCGCGTCATGCAGTTGGAGATCGAACGCGAAGCTCTGCGCAAGGAAACAGACCCGGCTTCGAAGCAGCGGTTGGAGAGGCTCGAGAGCGAGCTCGGCGACCTGCGCGAGCAGGCTGACGCCCTACGGGCTCGCTGGGAGTTGGAAAAGAGCGGCCTTCAGAAGCAACGTGAGCTGCGTCGCCAGATCGAAGAAGCCAAGGTCGAGATCGAGAAGGCTGAACGTCAGTACGATCTCAACCGTGTTGCGGAACTGAAGTACGGTACGCTGGCCAATCTCGAACGCGAGCTGGGAGCGGCGCTCGAAGAGGAGCGAGCCAAGGGCGGCGCGCTTCTGAAGGAAGAGGTTGACGAGGACGACATTGCCGAAGTCGTTTCAAGGTGGACAGGTATTCCCACCATCAAGCTGATGGAAGGGGAGATGGAAAAGCTGCTTCATCTCGAAGAGCATTTGCACAAGCGAGTGATCGGCCAGGACGAGGCCGTCACCGCCGTTGCGGATGCCGTAATTCGCGCTCGCGCGGGCATTAAGGACCCGAATCGACCGATTGGCTCGTTCATTTTTCTCGGGCCTACCGGTGTGGGCAAGACCGAGCTCGCACGCGCGTTGGCGGAGTTCTTGTTCGACGACGAAGCAGCGATGATCCGCATCGACATGTCCGAATACATGGAGAAGCACACCGTTGCGCGGTTGATCGGAGCGCCGCCGGGATACGTTGGTTTCGAGGAAGGTGGCCAGTTGACCGAAGCGGTACGACGGCGGCCGTATTCCGTGCTGTTGTTCGACGAGATCGACAAGGCGCACCACGACGTCTTCAATGTAATGTTGCAGATTCTCGACGACGGGCGTTTGACGGATGGTCAGGGGCGGTCGGTCGATTTCAAGAACACAGTGGTGATCATGACGTCGAACATCGGAAGCCAGTTGATTCTCGGCTACCGAGGTGGCGACACTCCGGAGGCCTACGAACAGATGAAGGCCGACGTGCTCGACGCATTGCGCCGGGAGTTCCGGCCGGAGTTCCTCAATCGTGTCGACGAGGTCGTCGTCTTCCACAGTCTGGCGCGCGAGCAACTCAAGCAGATCGCCGACATCCAACTCGGTCGACTCCGAAAGCGACTGGCGGAGCGCAAGATCGTGCTGGAGATCACCGATGCGGCGCTCGAACACTTCGCTCGGGCCGGTTATGATCCGGTCTACGGCGCTCGACCGCTCAAGCGATTGATCCAGAAAGAGCTGGAGACGGCGCTCGGCCGGAGGATCATTGCCAACGAGGTCCGTGACAACTCGCGCGTCGTGGTCGACTACACAGGTGAACGACTGACGTTCTCGAGCGAGCCTCTGGCAGAGGCTGCGTGAAGTGTGTGTTGCGGCGGCGCACGCGGCCGCAACACGCTCCGCTCTACGATCATCGAGGAAACTTTTCTTGACCCGACCGGTTCGGGAGTGATACTCTAATGGCGGTGGTGGTGAGGTATGGGATCGGGGGGTTGTCGTGAGCCGAGTGCGGATGGCACTGCGCCCGGCCTGTATGATCGGCGTTCCAACCCCGCATCGCTCTCGCGATGCGTTCTTTCCTTGCAAAGCTGCGGCACATGTTCTTTCCACGACCCCTTGCAGGTCGCTGGATGAATACTTGGCATGGTTTGAGCATCGAATGACGTAGAATACCGGTGACGGGGGAGGAACCCCGAAAAGGCACAGTGCCGAAGGAGCTGCTCATGGGAGAAGCCAAAGAGAATTTCGAGAGGCTGATCCAGGAAGACCGAGCTACGCGAGAGAGTCAGAAATGGAAGGGAACCTTTCTCGAGTACCTAGAGCGCGTCAAAGCTGACCCCGCCCTGCCCAAGCTGGCGCACGCGCGAATGCACGAGGCAATCGTGCGAGGCGGCGTGCGCGATATCAACGAAACGAACGACGCCGCCATCAAGCGGTTGTTCAAAGACGAATCGATCAAGGTCTACAACTTCTTCGCCGACGAGTTCTTCGGCATCGAGAAGGTCGTCGCCCATATCGCGCGTTACTTTCATTCCGCCGCGCTCAAGGGCGAAGAGAGCCGCCAGGTGCTGTACCTCATGGGGCCCGTTGGCTCGGGGAAAAGCTCGCTCGTCGAGAAGCTCAAGGTGGGGCTGGAGTCCACCGATCCCTTCTACTCCATCGATCGATGCCCGATGGCGGAAGAGCCGCTTCATCTCATTCCACGGCACCTGCGGCGCGAGTTCGAAAAGATGCTCGGGCTGCATATTGAAGGTGACCTCTGCCCGGTCTGCCGGTACCGGCTGCTCGAGGAACACAAAGGCAAATATGAGGACGTGCCGATCGTCGGCACCCACTTTTCTCGGCGAAAGCGAATCGGCATCGGTGTCGTTCCGCCGGTAGATCCCAATAATCAGGACACTTCCGTTCTCATCGGCAGCGAAGACATCTCAAAGCTCGACAAGTACTCCGAAGGTGATCCACGCGTCCTCGACCTGAACGGCGCCCTCAATGTCGGCAACCGCGGTATGGTCGAGTTCATCGAGGTGTTCAAGAACGAAACCGAATATCTGCACGCGATGATCACGGCCACCCAGGAGAAGGTCATCCCGGCCCCGGGTCGGCACGGTATGGTGTATGTCGATACCGTCATCGTCGCTCATTCCAACGAAGCAGAGTGGCAGAAGTTCAAGGCCGACCACACCAATGAGGCCATCCTCGACCGCATCGTCGTGGTCAAGGTGCCGTATAACCTCCGCCTCAACGAGGAAGTGAAGATCTACGAGAAGATCATTCGTCATTCGGACTTCCACGCGCACGTCGCGCCGCACACATTGGAAGTCGTGTCGATGTTCGCAATCCTCTCGCGCCTGGAGGCGACCTCCAAGTGCGATCTGATGACGAAGCTGAAACTCTATAACGGCGAGGAAGTCGTCGAGAAGGGCAAGACGAAGAAGATCGACGTCAAAGAGCTGCGTGAAGACGCCAAACGCGAAGGAATGTTCGGCATCTCGACCCGCTTCATCATGAAGGCGCTCGACAACGCCCTTTCGGACAACAGCGCCGGCGCCTGCATCAACCCGATCAGCGTGCGCGAAGCGTTGATCAACATGACCAAGGAAGCTGAGCTGCCGGACGATACCCGCAAGCAGTACCTCGATTTTCTACAGGATACCCTCCACAAGGAGTATCTCGAGATCCTCGAGAAAGAGATCACCAAGGCGTTCGTATACTCGTACCAGGAACAGGCCGAGTCTCTCTTTCAGAACTACCTCGATCACGCAGAGGCGTACGTCAACAAGACGAAAGTCAAAGATCGAGACACCAAGGAGGAGCTGCAGCCCGACGAGGGGTTCCTGAAGTCGATTGAGGAGCAAATCGCGATCATCGGCTCCGCCGCCGACGGTTTCCGTCAGGAAGTGATCGCCTTCCTGTGGGCGGCAACGCGTCGCGGCGAGAGAGTAACGTACCTCAGCTACGAGCCACTCAAAGAAGCCATCGAGAAGAAACTGATGACTTCCGTCCGCGATATCAGCCGCATCATCACCAAGGCCCGGACACGCGACGAGGAACAGCAGGAGAAATACAATTCGATGGTCAAGAACTTGCTCGATAACCGATACTGCGAGAATTGCGTCGATGTCGTCCTGAAGTACGCCGCGAACAATCTGTGGAAGGACTGAGCGCCTGAGCCGGGCTCGGGCGCCACCCGAGCCCGCAGTGGCGACCACGTTGATCGGGAATGTCCAATCCTCAGAGTATCTTTCGACCCTTTCGAAGCTCCCAGGCGGAGCGCAGCGACCGTTCCGCCGGCGACCGCCTGCGCCACCGCCAGAAAGTGCGCGAATCGATTCGCGAGAACATCGCCGACATCATCGCAGAAGAGTCGATCATCGGGCGGGACCGTGACCGCGTCATCAAGGTCCCCATACGCGGCATCAAGGAATACCGCTTCGTCTACGGGGACAACGCGCCCGGTGTCGGCCAGGCCGAAGGCGAGGTTCAAGAAGGGCAGGTCGTCGGCAAGAATCAGCAACAAGGTGACGGAAGCGATGGCAAAGCGGGTGACCGTCCGGGAGTCGACTACTACGAGACCGATGTTACCCTCGAAGAGCTCATCGACATCATGTTCGAGGATCTCGAGCTTCCCGACCTGGAGCGCAAGAAGCTCCGCGAGATTCCCGCCGACCGGTTGGTGAAGCGCAAGGGCTACCGTCCGGTCGGCATCCGAGTCCGACTCGACAAGCGTGAAACAGTGCGCGCCAAGTTGCGCCGCCAATTCGCCGCTGCTCGGCACTCGGAGACCGGCGAGAACACACGCTTCCCGTTCCATCAGGACGATCTCACCTACCGCCACAAGGTGACCGAACCGAAAAACGAGTCCAATGCGGTCGTCGTTTGCATCATGGATACGTCCGGTTCGATGGATACGATGAAGAAGTATCTGGCGCGCAGCTTCTTCTTCCTCTTGTATCAGTTCATCGTCACCAAGTACCGCAACGTCGAGATCGTCTTCATCTCTCACCACACCGACGCGTTCGAGGTGACCGAAGGCGAGTTCTTCCACAAGGGTGAGTCGGGCGGAACGCTGATCTCCTCCGGCTATCACAAGGCTCTCGAGATCATCGAGTCGCGCTACCATCCATCGCTGTGGAACGTGTACGCATTCCATTGCTCGGACGGCGACAATTTCGACGCCGACAACTCGGCGGCGTTGCGCGCCGCCGACGACCTCTGCAAGGTTTGCAACCTGTTTGGCTACGGCGAAATCAAACCGCTGGGTTCCCGTCACTACGAAAGCTCGATGCTCAATGTGTTTCGCCGTCTCGAAGCGGACAACTTTCAGACCGTTCTGATCGAACGCAAGGAGGACATCTGGTCGAGCTTCAAGGCCTTCCTTGCCAAGGATCGGGCCGCCGACACCTGACGCTCGCCATGGGTACCTACGATCTGAAGGAGCTCGAAGAGTGGGATCAGCGCATCCGCGAGAAGGTCAACGAGTTCGGGCTCGAGTGCTACGATCAGGAATTCGAGATTTGCAATCATTCCGAGATGCTCGGGTACATGGCGTACTCGGGCATGCCGTCCCACTATCCGCATTGGTCGTATGGGAAGGCGTACGAGAAACTGAAGACCTTGTACGACTACGGCGTTTCGGGGTTGCCGTACGAGATGGTGATCAACTCCAACCCCGCCCTGGCATATCTCATGCGCGACAACTCACTGTTGTTGCAGATCCTGACGATCGCGCACGTCTACGGGCACAATGACTTCTTTCGCAACAACTTCACCTTCCGGACGACACGGGCCGAACACACGATCAGCCGCGTCAAGGCGCAGGGTAGCCGCGTACGGTCGTACATCGAAGACCCGAGCATCGGCATCGACAGGGTGGAAGCCGTGCTCGACGCCGCCCACGCCGTTTCGTTGCAATGTTGTCACAATCTGGCGATCCACAAACGATCACAGGAAGAAGCGCGACAAGTTTTGATCGAACGGGCGAAGCCTCCCGAAGATCCGTTCCGCAGCATTCACCGCCGCGTCGAGTACCACGAACCCGACCTTCGCCGGGTGCCACTGGAGCCCGACGAGGACGTCGTGCTCTTCATCCGCGATCACAATCCGTATCTATCGGAATGGGAGAAGGACCTGTTCACCATCGTGCACGAGAGTGCGCAGTATTTCATCCCACAGATCGAGACCAAGATCATGAACGAAGGCTGGGCGACGTACTGGCACAAACGCATTCTCGACAGCCTGGACCTGCCCCAAGATCTGCAGATCGAGTTCATCGTGCGCCATAACCAGGTCGTCCGGCCAACTCCCGGCAGCTTGAACCCCTACCACCTCGGGTTGCGCATGTGGGAGGACATTCGCCGGCGTTGTGACGAACCTGACCGTGGCGAAGAAGTTCCGGAGGGTACGGCGAAGGACGGAACTCAGAAGCTGTTCGAGGTGCGTGCCGTCGATCGTGATTCGTCGTTTCTCCGTCGCCATCTCACCGAACGACTGATTCGCGAGCTCAACCTCTTCGAGTATCGTGCCCAGGGCGAGAATGTCGTCGTCAGCGAGGTGGCTGATCGTGAAGGCTGGCGTCAGATCAAGGAAACGCTGATCAAGAACGTCGGTATGGGTGGTGTCCCGGCGATCCGCATCGTCGATTCCGACTACGAACAGAATCGAACGCTTTACATGGTCCACGATCACGACGGACGCGACCTGCAGCTAGACTATGCCGAGAAGACGCTATCGTTCATACACCGCTTGTGGCACCACGACGTCGCCCTCGAAACCACCATCGAGGGATCACGAACGTTGCTGCGCTACGGCGAGCAAGGCTTCGCCAGCAAGTCGGTGAAGTAGGTCGGTCGTCGTCGGGGTCGGTTCGCGGCGCTCACGCGAGCGGTAGCAGGAGCACGATAGCGTTCGCAGAAATTGCTTCACCTCGTCCTATCGCATCGAGCCCCTCGTTCGTTTTCGCCTTGAGATTAACGCGCTTTGGATCGGCATCGAGGAGGCGCGCCAAGCTCGCGCAGATCCGTTGGCGGTGCGGCGCCAGCCGAGGACGCTCGGCGGTGATCGTGACGTCCAGGTTGCCGACGCTGAACCCTTCGCTGCGCATGCGCTCAACGACGACGCCGAGCAAGTGTTTGCTGTCGGCACCACGATATCGATCGTCGGAATCGGGGAACAGCTGGCCGATATCGCCCTGACCCAGTGCCCCGAGGATCGCATCGCAGATCGCGTGAAGGACGACATCGCCGTCCGAATGGCCAAGCAGGCCGAACGGCGAGTCGATTTGCACTCCGCCTAGCATCAAGCGTCGGCCGTCAACGAGGCGGTGGACGTCCTGTCCGTATCCGATTCGCGGCTGCATCACTGGATCGGCAAAGAAGACGACGCCTGCTCGGCTAACAGGATCACTCGTGCGCGGTCACCCCGTACGATCTTGCCGCGGCCTGCCGGTGACACGAGCAGCGCTTCACCCAACGACATCGAACGCAACACTCCCGAGCTCTGCGTCCCGGTCACCCGAACATGGTAGGCGCCGGGGTCTCCCGACAGCGTGCAGCGCACGAACTCTGTCAGTGATTCGGCAACCTTGATGTCCTCGTCCGCAACCGCGTCGACCACCGGCAGATGCAGGGCGCTCAAGCCCAGCATCGCGCGCAGCGCCGGCCGAACGTAGATGTAGAAGCACACGAGCGAGGATACCGGATTGCCGGGCAGGCCGAACACCCGTGTCTTGCCGCGCTGCCCGAATGTCAGTGGCTTACCGGGCTTCTGGGCTACTTTCCAAAAGCGCTCTTCGACGCCGAGCCCAGCCAGAGTCTCGCGGACGAGGTCGAATACTCCCATGGAAACTCCGCCGGTAGAGAGCACGACATCATCGGACAACGCTTGCGCAAACGCCTCGTGCAGCGCTTCGCGCGAGTCGCGAATGATCCCGAATACGCGCGGTTCTCCACCCGCTTCGCGAACCGCAGCGGCAAGAGTGTAAGCGTTGCTGTTGACGATCTTCCCCGGGCTCAACGCCTGATCGATGTCGACCAACTCATCACCGGTCGCGAGCACCGCGACGCGCGGGCGGCGGCGAACGTCGATTGTCGCGCATCCCAATGAGGCCAATAGGCCGATGTCGGCGGGTCGCAGCTCACGGCCGGGGCGGAGTACCACCTCTCCGGCACGAACATCTTCGCCCGGCAGGCGCACGTTGGCGCCCGCTACCACCGCCTCGCGGATGACGACAGCGCCGGTTGTCGACCCGTCGGTGTCCTCAACCTTGACGACGGCGTCGGCGCCCTCAGGCATCACCGAGCCCGTCATGATCTGCGTTGCCGTACCAGGAATGACTGCTTGTGTCGGTAGCTGTCCCGCTCCGACAATCTCCAGGACGCGCAAGGAAACCGGCTCTCGCCCCTTCTGTTGGGTGTCGGCAGCGCGTACGGCGAAGCCGTCCATCGCCGAGTTCCGAAAGGGCGGCACGTCGCGATCGGCGCGCACCTCAACACCCAAGACACGGTCATCGGCATCCATCAGTGCTACCGATTCGGTCGGCAGCAACGGCAGGTCGCGCAAGACGATTTCCAATGCCTCACGAACGCTGATCATCGCGAAGCGCGACGGTAACTTGAGCAATGTGGCTAAGTCAACGCGACTCCGACCACGTCCTCACGAAAGGTGTGCGGTCGTGTTCCCGCATCCTGCCTGCTGTGTTACGATCCGCCGGGTGTTGAGAAACGGGAGACGCCGAGCGCGTCTATCGCAACCGTCGCGGGGGCTTCTTCTAGAGAACGTCCTTGCAAGCCTGGGAGACGCAATTGTCCTCTTCGACGAGGCCGACCGGATCATCAAGTGCAATCAGGCGGCTGAGCAGATGACGGGTCTGGCTGAGGCACAGCTTCTCGGACGCAGTTGCATCGAAGTCTTCGGCGCTACACCGAGCATCGCCGCGATGGTGGCGCGGACGCGCGAGCTTGGTCAGAGCGAAGCTTGCGGCGAGGAGGCATTGAGTCTCGGTCGACAGAGCCTTCCGGTGCGCATCAGCTCCTCGCCGATCATCGGCAGCCAAGGGCACGTCGAAGGGACGGCGCTGGTTGTTCACGATCTGAGCTACCAGAAGAAGTTGGAGGACGAGGCCCGCAGACATGAGACACTGGCACGTCTGGGGACCTTGGTTGCAGGGCTTGCTCACGAAATCAAAAATCCCTTGGGAGGGATCAAGGGTGCGGCACAGCTGCTAGCTCGGCGCCTCGAAGAAGATCGCGAAATGCTGGCGTACACGGACGTGATGATCCGCGAGGTCGACCGTCTGTCGAACCTGGTCGAACAACTCCTCGGGCTCGGAGCGCCGAGAAGCCCGACGTTGGTCCCGGTAAACGTCCACAAGATCCTGCGCGATGTGCTCGACCTGATGAAACTCGAGCTCGACGACAAAGACGTGAAGCTGCGGGTCGAGATCGATCCGAGCCTGCCCGACGTGCTTGGCGACTCGGCGCAGTTGACTCAGGTCCTTCTCAATATCATCAAGAACGCGATCGAAGCCATGTCGGGCGGTGGAATCCTGTCACTCGCCACACGCATGGAAACCGACTTCCACATCATGCGATTGCGAGCTTCACAGGCAGCGTCCGCAGCGGAAGGACGACCTCCCCGCAGCCATGCGAAGTTCTTGCGGGTCGAAATATCTGACACCGGACCTGGCTTCCCGCTCGAAAGCGGTCGCCTGTTCGAGCCATTCTATACGACAAAGGCGCGTGGTACGGGTCTGGGCCTCGCCATCTGCCAGGCAATTGTCGCGGCCCATGACGGTGACATACGAGTTTCCAACCGCCCCGACGGAGGCGGACAAGTGACCATCACGCTTCCCCTGGTGACGACATGAGTGAGCTCAAGGGCCGCATCCTGATTGCCGACGACGAAGATTCCATCCGCTGGGTCCTGGCGACGGCGCTGACGGGCAGCGGCCATGCGGTCGAGCAAGCCGACAACGGCGGCACCGCTTTGGAGCGGTTGCGGAACGAAGCCTTCGATTTGGCGCTCGTGGATATCCGCATGCCCGAGGTGGACGGTCTCCGTCTGCTCTCCGATCTGCGCGCCGCCGGTGTGGCGACCCCGATCGTCATCATCACGGCGCAGAATACGATGGCCAACGCCATCGAAGCGATGAAGCGGGGGGCTTACGATTACCTGACGAAGCCCTTCGACATCGACGAGGTGCAGTTGCTCGTTCAGCGCGCCCTCGAGATGACTCGCCAAACGGCAGATCTGAAGCGGCTCGAGCAGGAGAATCGCCGCCGCTTCGAGCTCGGCGTCGAAATCGTCGGCAAGACGCCGGCGATGCAGGACATCTTCAAGACCATCGGCCGCGTTGCCCACACCGATGCGACCGTTCTCCTGCAAGGAGAAAGCGGCACCGGAAAGGAGCTCATCGCTCGCGCACTGCATTCGCATTCGCCGCGTTGGGCCGGGCCGTTCGTGGCGCTCAACTGTTCGGCGGTGCCGCGTGATTTGTTGGAAAGCGAGCTCTTCGGCCATGAGAAGGGTGCGTTCACCGGCGCCACCGAACGCCGGCCTGGTGTTTTCGAGGTTGCCGCCGGCGGGACCCTGTTCCTCGACGAAGTGGGCGACATGCCCCTGGAGTTGCAGGCAAAACTGTTGCGCGTCATTCAGGAGCGTGAGCTGACCCGCCTCGGCGGACGCGAGCTAGTACACGTCGACTGCCGGCTGCTGGCGGCGACCAACAAGGATCTCGAACGTGAAGTACGACAGGGCCGTTTCCGCGAAGACCTCTATTTCCGTCTGAAAGTGGTGCCGATCTTCGTCCCACCACTGCGCCAGCGGCGCGGCGACATTCCCGAGCTGGTGTCGTACTTCATCGACAAGATCAACCGTGAAATGGGCACACGGATCACGGCGCTCGCTCCGGAAGCGCAAGCCTTGCTCAACGATCACAACTGGCCGGGCAACGTTCGCGAGCTCGAGAACACGCTCGTTCGAGCCGCCGTCCTCGCCCCCGGTCCGACTCTCATGCCCTCCGATTTGGCGCTGGCTCATCAAGGCGAGCTGCCGACAATGGGCAACGACGATCTCTCGCTGGAGGAGGTCGTACGCCTCAAGCTCAAGGAGTACTTCCGCCAGATCCGCGACGTCGACCCTACCGATCTGTACGAGATGATCATCGAACGTGTCGAGCGCCCTTTGATCGAGTTGACGCTGGAACGCACCCGCGGGAATCAGCTGAAGGCGGCGGCGTTGCTCGGTATCAACCGCAATACGCTTCACAAGAAGATCGCGCACCTCAAGATCGACCCGAAGCGATCGTCAGAAAGCGTTCGCTGAAGCCCCGCGCCGCAGCCAGGTCGGTGCCGAGCTGGACAATGCACCAGCCCACGTTCCGCTTCCCATCGCGGCTCTACCCCATCATCGATACGCTCGGTGATGCGCATCGCTCGCACGTTGAGATTGCGGCCGCGATGGTCCGTGGTGGGGCGCGCTTGTTGCAGCTGCGGGTCAAGGATCAGACCACAGCGGAATTCGTCGAAACCGCACGCGCGGTGAAACGCATCACCGACGCTGCAGGAGCTGCTCTGATCGTCAACGATCGGCCTGACATTGCCCGCTTGATCGACGCGGCGGGCGTGCACCTCGGACAGGAAGATTTGCCGCCGCGGGAGGCGCGCATTGTCGTTGGCCAGGACAAGGTGATCGGCCTTTCGACTCATTGCCTCGAGCAGATCGAAGCGGCAACGGCCTCTATGGAGGTCGACTACATCGGGGTTGGGCCCATCTTTGCGACCGCGAGCAAAGCCAAGCTCGACCCGTTGCAGGGTTTGGAGGGGGTGCGCGCGGCGCGCCGGTACTCGCTGTTGCCAATCGTCGCTATCGGCGGAATCACAGAGTACGCCATGCCCGACATCCTGACGGCCGGAGCGGACGCCGTCGCCATGATCAGTGACCTCGTGCGGGCGCCAGACATCGAGGCGAAAGTCCGGCGCTTGATCGCAGGCTAGTCAGGCCTGCAAGTGGTCGTAACAACCGGCTAGCCGCAAGATCGGATCGAGCTCGCCCTTCTCCGCGACTCTCATGTAACGTTGCCGCAGTACCTGAAGCGACTTGGCGTGGTACTTTTGCACTTCCTGGGAGAAAGGCTTGCCGTCTAGTGTAAGCGAGAACTCCTTCTGGCCGTTTGCCAGGGCGGCGGCGTTGGCCGCTGTCCACGGAAAGAACACGGCACCGATCTCGTCGCGCAGCAGTGGCGTCAGCGTCGGTCCGAGAGTCGCCCAGGACTCAAAATCGCCCTCATTCTTGGGATCGAGCATGCGTTCGATCCATGTGATCACATGCGGCGCGACACGGCGCATCAACTCACCCGGCGTGGGGTCGGTGGAGCACTGGTACAGCTGGGCGTACAAACCGAAATCGCCGAACGCCGGGCGGCCGCCGAAGAGGTACTTCCGATCCTTCAAGTGGAACTCCAGGATATCGAGCTGTCGCCGCAGCGATCCTTCGATCTGTTCCTTGGTTTGCTCGGAGGAGCCGACGAAGTTCAGACGCGGCACCATGCGGCCGCGGATCATGTCGATTGCCCCCTGCAAATTGTCCGGCGGCAGATTTGGCATCATGCCTTGTGCGATCCTGCGGGCGGCAGACTCCTGGTCGGCTTCGTAGAACCAGCGATAATGGAACATCGGCTTGTTGCCCCATTCGTCGCCGTATTCCTCGATCATTGCCGAGAGAAATCGCAGCGTCGAATCGGCCGGATGGATGCTGGGCTCGGGGAACAGCTCTTCCAAGTGCTCGATGATCGGCGTCGAGTCCTGCAGCGCCGTGCCTTCGGGGGTTATGACAAGAGGGATGAGCGGCAGTTTGGCGTGGCGATCATACTCCGCCTGGTTGTCGGTGTTGCGGACGATCCACTCGTGCGGCAGGCCCTTGTAGCGGAAGTACGAGCGGACCTTGACGGAATACGGCGATAGCTCCGAGCCGAAGGTGCGATAGATGTCTGTCATTGGCTCTCCCTCGGGTTGCAGAGATGAAGCCGGCGCTAGTTGTAGCGCGCCGTCGGAGGGCACCATACGCCATGGGCTGGGACAGGCAACAACCATCTGCCTGACTCGTTCGCAGAAGAGGCCTGGACGGACCGGATAAGACCCGTCTCGTGCCGTTCCTTCGTGCATCGGATGCCCAAAGTCAGGGCAACCTCAAATCAGGATTCATTTCGAACTCTCGGCAGAAGGAAACGGGGAGGTTGGCACCCTCCTTGCGTGCAGGCAGCCGCAGGGCGCGCCGCAGTGCGGCGGACGGCGAACAACCAACAGCACGAAGGAGGAGCGATGACAATGCGAGTCACACGAGCAATTTGGGGGATTGCGGCAGGAGGGTTGGTCTTATCTTTGGCGGCGGTTGGGCGGGCCGAGGAGGAGAAACCCCCCACCATCGAGGAGCGCGTCGGTCGAATCGAGGAGAAAATCCAAGGGTTCCTCGGGGACATGGACCTTGGCGGCTACGTCGAGAGTTCCTTTTCGTGGTCGAGCGCCAACGCACCCGATAACGACATCGTCGGCCGCTCCTTCGACCGCAAGGACACCGAGTTCATGTTGAACGCATTTCAGCTGACACTCTCGAAGCCGGTGGCGACGGACAAGTGGGATGCCGGCTTCTCCACCAAGCTTCTGTTCGGCCAGAACGCGACGTTGATTCAGTCGGCGGGGCTGAGCCTCGGGGGCCAGGGCGACCTCGAAGAGGGTTACGTCGTGCTCAACGCGCCCCTCGGCAACGGGCTTCAGTTCAAGGGCGGAAAGTGGGTTACCTTGATGGGCGTGGAGGTGATCGAGGATATCTTGAACCCGACCTGGTCCGAAGGTAACCAGTTCCTCTTTGCCGAGAACTTCACCGGCACTGGCCTCGAAGTCTCGTACCGGTGGACCGACATGATCGACACACAGTTCAGAGTCTACAACGGCTGGGATGTCGTCGAGGACAACAACGAGGCCGTGTCTTTCATGGGCCGGCTCGGGATCGCGCCGCTGGATGGCACTCTTATCAGCATCGTTCCCTACGGCGGCCCGGAGCAATCCAACAACAACTCCGACTATCGAGCGGGGGTGAACGTGGTGGTGAGTCAAAAGGTCTTCGACCACCTCACGTTGTTCGGCCAGGCCGACTACGGTCATGAGGATCAAAACAAGGCGCTTCCTGACCCGAACGACGATGCGCAGTGGTGGGCGCTCGGTCTCTGGGGCCTCTACGATATGACGGACAACCTCGGGATAGGCTTCCGCGCCGACTACTTCGACGACCAAGATGGCGCCCGCACGTCGGGCGCGCCCTTCACCGCGCCGTACCCTGTGAACACGGACAATGAGATGTGGAGCCTCACGGTTTCCCTGAACTCCAAACTCTGGGAGCATGTGTTAATTCGACCCGAGGTCCGCTACGATCACTCCAGCGTCCACGACGCCTTCGGCGATAGCAAAAGCCAGTTCACGCTCGGTATGAGCGTGGCCTACATTCTGCTCTAGCCAACGAGACGCTGATCGCGAAGGCCAAGACGCCCGCGGACCACGAGGCAATTGCGGCCTATTACCGGCCCAACTCTGCCAGCGACGAGGCCCCGGAAGTGATATTCACTCCGGGGCCTCGCTGTTTCCGGTGACCTACGCGCCTGCTTCTGCAGCTCCCCACACTTACCGCGCGTCGAATCCGCGCTGCTCAAGTCTTCCGCCGTCCATCACCTCGCTGCTTACAACGCGTGCATCGCAACCGAGCCGCTTTTCGCAAGCCGGCTGATCCGAGTCCCGCTGAGGTTGGCATCACGGTTGCAATAGTGTCCGAGTGCGCGTGGTTCAACCTGGCCATGCAGCTTCAATCAACGGGGAGACCGAGATGAAGAAAATCGAGGCGATCATCAAGCCTTTCAAGCTCGATGAGGTCAAGGAGGCTTTGTCGCGCGAAGGGATCCAGGGGATGACGATCACCGAGGTGAAGGGTTTCGGGCGCCAGAAGGGCCACACCGAGCTATACCGCGGCGCAGAGTACGTCGTCGACTTTCTGCCCAAGATCAAGATCGAGCTGCTGGTCAGTGACGAGAAGGTGGCGGCTTGCGCGGATGTGATTGAGAAGACAGCGAAGACCGGCCGCATCGGTGACGGCAAGATCTTCATCACGCCGATTGAAGAAGTGGTGCGTATTCGCACCGGGGAACGCGGCAGCGAGGCCGCCTGAATTCGAAAATCGCTTGGAGGTGATCAAATGAAGATCAGTGAGAGATCAAAACTGCCGCGGTTCGGCGCGAACGCCGCGGTCGTTGGGGCGGCTTTTCTGTTGTTGGCGGGCACTGCATACGCGGAGGCAGCCACACCGGAGCAAGTCAAGGAGATGCTCGGGACACCCAAGGTTATTGTGGACACCATGTGGACGCTGATTGGCGGCATGTTGGTGTTCTTCATGAATCTCGGCTTCGCGATGGTGGAAAGCGGTCTGTGTCGCGCCAAGAACTGCGTGAACATCCTGGCCAAGAACTTCGTCGTCTTCGCCGTGTCGTCCCTGGCGTTCTTGATCCTTGGCTGGGGCTTGATGTTCGGAGATGGCAACGGCTTCTTCGGCAGCACCGGCCTGTTCTTCTTGCACGGAGCCGACAACAGCCCGGCAACCGGAGACGCCTACTCGGGTGCGTACACTGCGATTGCCTGGACAGGTATCCCGCTGTGGACAAAGTTCTTCTTCCAATTGGTGTTCGCCGGTACAGCGGCGACGATCGTCTCGGGCGCCGTGGCTGAGCGCATCAAGTTCATGTCGTTCGTCGTTTTCTCCTTCGTGATCGTCGGCCTCATCTACCCCATCACCGGGCACTGGATCTGGGGCGGCGGCTGGCTTGCCGGCATGGGCTTCTGGGATTTCGCCGGTTCCACGGTGGTGCACTCCGTCGGTGGCTGGGCGGCGCTTGCGGGCGTGATCGCGCTCGGTCCGCGCATCGGCAAGTTCAGCAAGGACGGAAAAGCTCTGCCGATTCCGGGTCACAGCATGACGTCCGCGACCATCGGCGTGTTTGTGTTGTGGCTCGGTTGGTTCGGGTTCAACCCGGGCAGCACGATGGCAGCCGATCCGCTGGCGATCGGTCACATCGCGGTGACCACCAACACGGCCGCTGCCGCAGCATCACTGAGCGCCTTGGTGACAGCGACGCTCCTGCTCGGCAAGCCGGACCTGTCGATGATCTTAAACGGCTGCCTCGCCGGCCTGGTGGCGATTACGGCGCCTTGTGCCTGGGTCAGCGTTGAGAGCTCGCTGATCATCGGTCTGATCGCTGGCGCTCTGGTGGTCTTCGCGGTGTTGTTCTTCGACAGAGCAAAGCTCGATGATCCGGTCGGTGCGCTCTCCGTGCACCTGGTCAATGGTATCTGGGGCACACTGGCGCTCGGCCTGTTCGCCGATTCCGCTTCGGCGCCAGTCGCCGGACCGGCGAACGGTTTGTTTTTCGGCGGCGGTTTCGGTCCATTCATCACCCAGCTCATCGGCGTCGTCAGCTGCGGCGTGTACACCTTTGGTATCAGCATTCTGGCCTGGAGCATCATCAAGGCGACGATGGGGATTCGCGTTTCGCCGGAAGAGGAGCAGGAGGGTCTGGACTACGGCGAGCACGGCAACAGCGCGTACCCCGATTTCCAACTCGTCAGCGTCGGCAGCGGCTTGTTCGGCGGCTACGGCGGTCCGGCTGCCAAGTCGGGCGAACACGCCTACGCCACCGCGCCTGCATTGAAGGTAGGTGCCGAGCCGGCGTAAACGTGTGCGGCTCGGGTGGCGGCTTTTCGTTGCTGAGGTAGACAAGTCGCACTCTCGGGGCTCGGGCGAAATCGCTCGAGCCCCGATTCTTTTCGAGGGACCCTCGAGTCGCCGGTGCTAAGCTTGCTCCATCCTTATCCTTGCCGAGCTTGACCGGAGTCCATGGTCGAACTGGCCTGAAGGCTGCGGTATAGTGATTTTCTTGCAGCGCTTCCTTGGGTGGTGCCGGAGATGAGTGAAGCTACGTCCGCCGACGACATAGTCGACCTTTCGTCGGGCAAATTTCTGGCCGGCTGCGCCGGGGCGGCTCTGGCAATCCTGGCGATCGGTCAGGTGATACACCTTCCGGTCATACTTCTCGGGTTGGAAGTATTCCTGACCGTCATCTGCCTGTTCATTTTCGGGTCGATCCGTTATCGCCTCGACAAGAATGCGCTGACGTATGGTGCCGTGCTCATCGTCGCGGCGACGTTCTGGGGTGTCTGGTGGCCCGACTCGGCGATGAAGCAGGCAGTGGCGGTCGAGGGGCCGGCACCGCTACTTCGCGCCCTGGCGCGCTCCCTCTTCACACTCGACGGCCTCGATCAGATCGTCCATGCCGACACGATGCTGTTCATTCTCGGGCTGACCTATTTCGTATCGGTGATTTCGCAAACCCGATTGTTGGAGACGTTGAGCTTCGCGATCCTGCGTGCCGCGAAGGGAAATCTGCTCCAGACCGTTGCAGCGATCACGGCTCTGGTTGCGTTCTCCTCCGGGATTCTCGACGGCGTCTCGATGATCGGCCTGACGATTCGCACGTTGGTGATCATCCTGTTCCTCGCGCGCGCGGACAGAACGGCGGTGATCTTCTCCGTACTGATCTCGACGGTCGTCACCACGGTTTGCGGCATGTGGCTGGCGTACGGTGAGCCGCCCAATCTCATCATGAAGTCGAACCTGCACCCGCACCTCGACGACGCGTTCTTCCTGCGCTACTGCGCGCCGTTGGCGTTTGCCAGCTACGTCGTCGTGGTGCTCAGCTTGCGGCGGTGGCTCAGCGGACGACGCGTCGAACTCGACAAGCTCGACGTCCTTGACGTGCACGCCGCCGATTTTCGATTTCTACAGGCGGAGCGCCACGGCGCGGTGCTTTCGCCCGTCGAGTTCGTCGAAGAGCATTCCGACGTCGTTCCCGACCTCGAAGCGGTACTCCAACGACTACGGCGTGGTGAGCCTTTGGGGGCGGCCCTGGTCGCCGAGGGAATTCGGCCAGAAGTGAGGCAGAAAGTCCTAGCGGCGTTCGCGACGGAGGAGCTGGCTGCGACGCTCGACCGGCACTATGTCGCCGCTGATCGCGGTGACGTCGTGGGCGCCGATCGCGCGGACGATCCGGTGCAGGCAGCGCTCGCCGCCACCCGCGAGCGGCGCTTGCAGGCACAGTGGGTCGGTGGGCTGGCGTTCATTCCGTTCATCGGTCTGTTGGTGTGGCACGCGCTCGACCACGGTGTCCGACTCTTCTACTCCTCGTTCGCCGGCTTTGCTGTCGCCGTGGTTGGTATTGCCTCGTTGCCCCGCATGCGGCGCCTGGCCTTGCGCGAAGCACGCCATGAGTTCGCCGAGTACTACTTCCTCTTCCCCTTGTTCCTCAGCATCACCTTGTTGCAGACAGCCGGCTTCTTCGATCAACTCAAGGTGTTGCTGCGCGCCGGTATCGATGTCATCGGCGCCTCGCACGTCGCCTGGATTCAGTTCGCGTTTGCGACCTTCCTTTCCGCGATCCTGGACAACAACGTCGTCGCCGATTTCGCCGCCCGGGCGCTCACCGATCTCGACGTCACATTGATGCACTACTTCGCCATGGCGCAGATCGCCGGCTACGCACTTGGCGGCTGCTGGACGCATATCGGCTGCGCCCAGTCGGTGGTCGCCTACGCCTTTGTGCAGCGAAATATCGACGCCACCTACACGCCGTTTCAGTGGATCCGCCTGATGACTCCGACGTTGGCAGCGCTGATGGCCGTGCTTACGGTGTTTGTCTATGTCGAGGGCTGGTTCCTGGGCTGAGGTGAAGGCGGCGTGAACAGGCCGGGCGGACAGACTCTACGGCGATCGACATTTCGCGGCGCAACCGTCTTGACGCTGCCATGGAGACGCTGTTAGGTTCGCGCCGTGCTGAACAAAGTCTTCCTCATCGGCAATCTGGGCAAAGACCCTGAAGTCCGCTTCACCTCCAACGGTAAGGCGGTTGCCAAGTTTTCCGTCGCCACCTCGGAGAAGTGGACCGATCAGGACGGCAACAAGCAAGAACGGACCGAGTGGCACAACATCGTCGTGTGGGGCAAGCAAGCGGAGACCTGTGGCCAGTATCTGAGCAAAGGTCGGCAGGTGTTCGTCGAGGGTGCGGTGCGCTCGCGGCAGTACGACGACAAGGACGGCAACAAGCGCTACATCACCGAAATCGTCGCCCGTGACGTCCGCTTTCTCGGCAGCGGCGGCGGCGGGCGCGCACCGGAGCAGATGCAAAGTGCGCCGCGCGGTGAAGCTGGTTCCGGCGGTCCGCCCGAGGACGACGACATTCCCTTCTAAAGAGTCGCGAAGCGACTTGCTCGTCACAGACCGCGCGCGTATTTTCAAGTCATGCGCGCGACGCTCGCGGCCGCACAATCCGCGGTTCTTCTCCTCTGCTCCGCGCTCGTCGCGCAGGCCCAGACGCTCACCTACGTGCTCAAAGCCGGCAGCTCGATCGCTTCCACCTGCCGCGACTGCGGCGCGCCGCCACTCGCTCCCCAACCTTTGACAGGCAGCTTCGACATTACGCCAATGCCCGTCGACGGTGCTCTCGGCGTCGCGGCGCTATCCAATCTCCAATTCAGCGCCCCCAGCTTCTCGATCGGCGGAAACGGGTTCATTCAACGCCAGCAAGACAGCCGAATGACTCTGGTCATCGATGCTCAGCTCAAGGATGAACAAGTCCTCCTGACCGGAGCCAAGAGCCACTTTGCCGAAGGGCGGGCGATTCGCGCGGTGCTCGCGTCGCATGTCGATCAAGGGCGCCGGTACGTGCTGGTGCTTTCCGCCTCTCCAGTTGGCGAAGGCGATAACGATGCTGACCACGACGGCGTATCGGATACGCAGGACAACTGCGCCACGATGCCAAACGCGGACCAGCGAGACGATGACGAGGACAGTGTCGGTAACCCGTGCGACGCATGCTCGGATGGCTCGCTGGGACTACCGGTCTCTCCTGACGGTTGTCGCTTCGATCAGGTTTGCCCCTGCCACGTTAGCAGCAGCGGCGCGCCCTGGGTGAGCCCCGCGGCGTATCTGCGCTGCGTCGCACGCAGCTTGAGAACCCTGCGACGCACGGGGCAGATGTCGCGCAGTGATGCCGTCAAGGCTCTGCGTCAGGCTGGTCGGTCGGGCTGTGGCCGACCGATCGTTGCCTCGATCTGTCGTGGTTCCGAATCTGATTCCGGTTGATCAGCGCGCTCGACACTACCTTGACAAGGTATGGTGATTCTGGGCAGGTTTTCGCCGTTCATCTAGACTCAATCACGGAAAATCAGTCGCGTCCGAAGGGAGAAAGACATGGCACGTCTACTCGAAGGCAAGGTTGCTATCATCACCGGAGCTGGCCGTGGGATCGGTCGGGAAGAGGCGCTGCTGATGGCCAAGCATGGCGCCAAGGTTGTCGTCAACGATCTGGGCGGCCACTTCGACGGTACCGGCTCCAGCGACAGCCCGGCGCAGCAGGTTGTCAACGAAATCAAGGCCGGCGGCGGCGATGCGGTTGCCAACGCCGATAGCGTCAGTGACTTCAAGTCAGCCAAGCGAATCATCGAGTGCGCCCGCGACACCTTCGGAAAACTCAACATCGTCGTCAACAACGCCGGTATCCTTCGCGATCGCATGATCTTCAACATGTCGGAAGAAGATTGGGATGCTGTGATCGCGGTTCATCTGAAGGGAACGTTCAGCATGAGCCGCCACGCGTGCGAGTACTGGCGGGAGGAGCACAAGAAGGGAAACGCCCTCAACGGACGCATCATCAACACTTCCTCCGATTCGGGCCTGCTCGGCAATCTCGGACAAACCAACTACGGCGCCGCCAAGGCAGCCGTGGCGTTGCTGGCGGTGACGATGGACATGGAGATGGCCAAGTACGGTGTGACGTGCAACGCCATCGCACCGGTTGCTCGGACGCGCTTGACGGTTGAGGCAACACCATCCACCGCGGCGTTGATGGGGCAGCAACCCAAGGAAGGTGAGTTCGACACTTTTGGACCGCAGAACATCGCTCCGCTCGTTGCTTGGCTGGGAAGTGACGCGGCGAATGACGTGCATGGCGAGGTATTCCGTGTCGGTGGTGGCACCGTGTGGCTTCTGCAGGGGTGGCACACCGTCGGAAAGGTACAGAAACACGGCACATGGGATCCGGCGGTCCTGGGCGACTCGCTGAAGGCTGAGCTGGCGAAGGGCGTCACCCGGAAGGAAACCGCCGCCGACGTCTTTGCCGGTGGCCTCGGGTGATCTCTGCGCCGGACTTGCAGCCGCCGGTTGCGCGGCATCTCGAAATGATCGATTCGTCCCCGCGCTGTCGGTGTGTCCTATTCATCTGCCACGCGAACACGAACCGGAGCGTCATTGCCGAGGCCATGCTGCGAAAGATGATCGCGGCTCACACTCCACCCTTGGATATCGTAGTCACCTCGGGCGGCATAGCCTCTTACGCTCGTGACGGTGCGTTGGCTTCCATGGATGCTCGTCTCGTTCTGCAGGATGAGGGCATCGAAATACCGTCGGACACGACCTCGACTGACCTGAAGCGCCACCCGGAAATCGTCGACCAGGCCGACCTCATCCTGGCGATGACCGAGGAGCAGGTCGGCATGTTGCTCACGTTCTATCCGCAAGCCGCTGCCAAACCGGTGCACACCCTGAAGGCCTTTGCCGGCAGACGCGGTGACATCGACGATCCGGTCGGCAAGAGCGAGGCGGTCTTCGCCGCGTGCTTGTTGGAGATCAAGCAGTGTCTGGAGGCGGCTATGCCGCGACTGCTTGCGGGGACGCGGTCGTGATTCGAGCAGCATTCGAGAACCCGCCCGATAGAGTCATTCGTTCGATCCTATCGCACCCCTTGCGCGTCGCGGTCGTCGGCTGTTCACCGAATCCGGATCGCGACAGTCACCGAATCGCTCTTCTGTTGCGACAGAAGGGACACACGGTGATTCCCGTCAACCCGGCTGCTGCCGAAATGTTGGGCGCCAAATGCTATCCCAGCCTCGTCGAAGTACCATCTCCGATCGACATGGTGGACATCTTCCGTCGCTCAACCGAGGTTGCGGCGATTGTCGAGGATGCAATCCGGATCAAGGCGCGGATCGTTTGGATGCAGCTTGGAGTCATTGACGAGGTTGCAGCGGGTCAGGCCCGTGATGCCGGCCTTACCGTGGTGATGGACCGCTGTCCGGCTATTGAGTACCAAAGGCTCTTCGCGTGAAGTCCTTCGTCCAGGAGTGGCGTGCGGCGGAAGGTTTGGAGTAGAAACGTCGTCGGTTGCAGAGGAGAGCGTCGATGAGCATCAACCTCACGGAGTCGCTGGCGGACTGGATCGTCGGAATCAAATTCGAGGATCTGCCGCGCCGCGTGGTTGAAGAGGCGAAGAGCCAGACGCTCAGCACGATTGCGGCAGTCCATGCCGGGCATTTCTCCGAGGCTGGTCGAACTGTGCGGCGCGCGGTGCAAGAGTGGGGCGGCGGCAAGGACTCGACGATGATTCCCTCTGGCGAGCGGAATTCGCTCGCCAATGCCATCTTCGCCAACACCGGACTGAGCACGGCACTCGAGTACGACGACTACCTCTTCGGCGGGCACACGGGCCATGTGGCCGTGCTCGTCACTCTGGCGCTCGCAGAAAAGCTCGGCGTTACAGGAAGAGATTTCATCCTCGCGCAGGTTCTTGCCAACGAGATCCAAGGGAGAATCGGCGCAGCGGTGTGCGGCGACCTGGCTGAAGCGCAGTGGTTTTGCGGCGGACATCCAGGTGGCGCGGCCGTGATCACTTCTCGGTTGCTCGGCCTGAATAAGGCTCAGGTTCGCGCCGCCCTTGGTATCGCACTGATGGTGACAGGTCGCGGCTTGCGTGCCAGTTGTGTCGGCACCGACGCCCGGGCTGTCGCGGTCGGCATGAGTTCCCCACTCGGAGTCCAGGCGGCCCAACTGGCCGAAAAGGGATTACTTGCCTCCGACGACATCATCGAAAGCAGCGACGGGTTCCTCGCCGCGTTCAGCGATCGTCCTCAAGCGGGTGTATTCGGCGGCCTCGGGTCCGTGTGGCTGATGGATACGCTTTGCTACAAGATCTATCCGGGATCCGCCGGAATCGATACGTCGATCGACTGCATTCTCGATATCGTCAGACAGCATTCGCTCGATGCCAGAAAGGTGAAGGAGGTGCACGTTGCCGTCTCCGACGCCACCATTGAAATGGATCGATCGGTTGCCTCCAAGTTGCGCGGTCCCGAAACTCCCGTCGCAGCGTTGCATTCGTCGCTGCCGTACAACGTGGCGGCGGCGCTCATCGACCGCGAGTTGACGGCGCGCCAGTTCGCTCCCGAACGGATCCGCGACCAGGCGGTATGGAATCTTGCCGCTCGTGTTCATACGACACTCGACGGGACGATGGCGCAACGTGCGCGCGACAGTTCTTTGCGGAAGCGCTCAACCCAGAGTGGCGACGCCCTACCGCTGGATCTTTCTTCCGCCGACTTGGGTCGTTTCCGCATGTCGTGTGGCGCTCGAGTTCGCGTGGATATGGAAGACGGGCGCAATTTCGAAGCTGAAGAGGAAATTCCTGTCGGTGCAGCCGGCAGGTCATTCGACGAACGCCGCAAGGCTGTCGAGGACAAGTTCCGTCGTGAGACACGCTATACCCTCCGCAAGGAGCGGATGGAGCGCGCGATCGATGTAATCCTTCATCTCGAGGAAACAAATGCCGCGCAGCTTCGCGAGCTGGTTCGCCTTTGCTGCTCCGAACGGCGATAGCTGATCGACCGTTGTGACTGGTTCGTCACGATTGCTTCCCGTCCTCACCGCACCGCGGTGGCATCAAATCCCGCAACTCGAGCACGGCTTCTTTACGCGCCAAGGCGGTGTCAGCGCCGGCGACTTCGCGGAGCTGAACTTCTCGTTCAAGGTCGGCGACGCACCCGGTGCCGTCACCGAGAACTGGGCCAGAGCTCGTTCACATTTTGGCGGCCGTCTCGACCTCATCACCATGAATCAGGTGCATGGCGCTCGCGTCATCGAAGTCGACTCGCCTGTTGACGATCCGGAAGAAGCCGATGCGATGATCACGAGCAACCCGGGGGCTGGCTTGTCGGTGCTCACAGCCGATTGCGTTCCGCTGCTTATGGTCGCACCGCGGGCACGCTTGGTTGCGTCTGCCCATGCGGGGTGGCGGGGTACCCTCGCTGGAGTCGCCCTTGAGACAGTGACCCGAATGACACAGCGATCCAACCTGCATCCCGCTGAGATCCGTGCGGCCCTGGGTCCTTCGATCGGTCCTTGCTGCTATGAAGTGGATGCATCGATTGCCGACGAGATCGAATCGCGCTGGGGCGCGATGCCAACCGCGGTACGACGCTATGTGCTGGACGGAAGCTCGAAGGCTCGTCTCGACCTCCGCGCCGTCAACATCGCGTTGTTGATGCGTACCGGGTTGAGCCGCGACGCCATCGACCTGATTGGTGGATGCACCGCGTGCGATTCACGATTCTTTTCCCATCGTCGGGCCACCAGGACGCGCGGAACGGGGGCGACAGGTCGTCAACTCAGCTTCATCGGCTGGTCCAATTGACCTTGGAATGACGTCCCAGCTCTGTTAACGTAAGCGCTGGAGGAGATATCATGAAGCGTCTGATTGGAGCCTTGTTGGTCGCAGCGTTTTTGACTCTATCGGCTGGTCGTACACTAGCGGCTCCGGACGTCTACGACGAATCTCAATCACATCCGTTGCGCGTAGCAGCCTATCTTGCCTACCCGTTTGCCTATGCCGTTGAATGGATCGTCTTCCGGCCCTTCCATTTTCTCGTATCGAGCTACCCTGAAGTTTTCGGTCATCGTCCGCACGGCGCCGACAAGATCGAGTCCTGACGGGCGATCGTCGGAGTAGTGGCGTACAAACGCAAGGATTCCTACTATCGGCGCGCGAAGGCCGCGGGGTTTCGATCCCGCGCGGCCTACAAGCTGCAGGAGATTGCGAAAACCGATCGGCTGTTCCGACGCGGCGATCGTGTGATCGACGTCGGGGCTTGGCCGGGAGGGTGGCTCCAGGCTGCCCTTGAATTCACCGGTCCCGAAGGGCGACTTGTCGGTTGTGACCTGCGCTCAATCGATCCTATTCCCGGTCCCGTCGCCCTCATCGCCGGCGACATCACGTCGCCGGCCATCCAGCACCAGCTTGTCGCTGCCTGTGGTGGCCAAGCCGACGTCATTCTTTCGGATCTCGCGCCGCAGTTGAGTGGCATTCGAGATCGAGATGAAGCATTGGCCGGAGAGCTGGTCGACTGCGTCCTCGACTTCACCGCACTTGCCCTGCGCCCCGGCGGCAGTCTGGTAATCAAACTGTTCATGAATGCCTCGTACGAATCGACGATCGAGCGCGTGCGCACTCTGTTCGGCCGCGTCCGTACGACACGCCCGGACGCTACGCGGAAAGGTTCGGCCGAGCTCTACGCCATCGCCTCCGGTTTTCTCGGGCCCAGAACTTGAGTCTTGATAACATATATTGACATAGGACTTGACTGATATCACGATCGAGCTCGCCTAGGGTTCGATGACGCGCTCGATGAGATTTCAGCTTGGACGCCTTACGGCCGCAGCAAAGGCGTTGAACGGTTGGTCGCACTTTGCGCCGCTCCAGCTCAGCGTCGACATCGGTTCGCGCTGTACCAAGGTGATCGAATCAACGCTGCGAGATGGGCGGCTGGAAATTACCAAGGCAATTTCCTTCGATACGCCGCCGGAAGCCGTCACCAATGGCACCGTTCGCGATGCCGAAGCCGTCGGTCTTGCGTTGCGTCACAATCTAAGGGTCGCCGGAATCGGGACGGCGCGGGCGACAACCTGCCTCCCCGGTCCGGCAGCGGTGCTCAAGAGATTCAAGTTGCCGCTTGCCGACGCCGCCAGTCTCGAGGCGATGGTCCGTGCTGAAGTGGACAATCTCGCTTCATTCGGTTCCGATTCTCTGGAGGTCGACTACCAGGTCAGCGAAGCGCTCACCGAGGGGATGCTCGATGTCCTTGTTGCGGCAGCGCGAAAGGAGACGATCAACGGCTACGTCGCCGCGCTCAAAGCGGCTGAGCTCGTTCCGCAAGCGGTCGGCGTTGATTCTCTAGCCCTGGCGAACTTGATCGATGCTGCCTACGGCGTCGATCCATCGCGCACCGTCACGTTTGTCCACGTCGGCGCCGAGTTCTGTGTCCTCGGTATCCGCAGCCACGGGATCTGGGTTTTTACCGGAAGCATAGTGACCGGCACCGGCCGAGCGCCGCTGTCCGAGCCTGCCGCGGTCGCGGCGGAAATCGTCGACGCGATCGGTAGAGCATTACGGTTTTATTGGCCGGAATCTGCCGGCGACCGCTTCGACGAGATTATCCTCAGCGGAGGCGGAGCTCATACGCCGAGACTCGAAACGTTGTTGAGCGAGCGGCTCGGTCGCTCAGTAAGGCTCGTCCAGTCGTTGAGGCCGGGACAGGGACGACCAGCGGACGTACACGACGCTTCTCTCTTTGCCATTGCGACAGGGCTTGCGATCAGATCGCTGGAGGAATCGTGATCCGTATCAATCTGATACGCGCG
>Ga0187892_10001833_pt1 | contig 46353 bp, 36 predicted proteins | sample MA1701073metaG_FD_139345 | JGI IMG/M metagenome (GOLD analysis project Ga0187892, IMG submission 139345) | Bio-ooze microbial communities from a basaltic lava cave in the Kipuka Kanohina Cave System on the Island of Hawaii, USA - MA170107-3 metaG ...
ACAAGCCCACCTCGAGAGGGTGCATTCGACGTGAACCGATCCAAAACGTTCATTGAGAGACTCAAAAAAACACCGACGAGAAGGCTTCTTTTCGAAAACTTGGGTTTTTCAGCAGCCTGCTAGACGACAAATCTGTAGAGGACCCTGGCTCGATGGGAGACGCAATTATCAATTGACATTCCTGATGCCTGGGATAAAATTCCCGCTTTGTCTTAGGAGATGAGCCTGTTCATGAACTTAGTGGAAACTCAACCGAGCGTTTTGGCGTTCTGCCTCTCTGATCTCAGATTATTGAAGATTGACAGTCGTGTGTGTGCTAGCTTTTTCGGCTTTTGTTTTGGCTTCTGGTCCCACCTTGCCTTCTGGCACAGGCGAGCGGGCTAAGCTGAAAGCAGTCGAAGACTTCATCGAGCCCGCCCAAGAGGCGGGCTTTTTTTTGGTTAAAGGAGCCCCTAATGATCATTTCGATGTTACCCAGCGCAACCCAGGAACAGATCGAACACGTCTGCGACAGGATTAAGAGCTTCGGTTACAGCGTTCATCCCATTCGGGGCGAGGAGCGTACAGTGATTGGAGCCATTGGTGACGGTAAAGACAAGGACCGGATTATTTCGGTTATGGAAGCGGTACCGGGCGTGGAGTCTGTCATCCCGATCCTGCAACCATTCAAGCTCGTCGGCCGTGAATTGAAGAAGGGAAACACCTTGATTCGACTGGACGGCCTGAGCATCGGAGGAGATCAGTTTGTGGTGATGGCCGGCCCCTGTTCGGTAGAGAGCCGCGACCAGATTCTCACGACTGCCGACAAAGTGAAAGCAGCTGGCGCCAGAATCCTTCGTGGCGGCGCCTACAAACCTCGCACCTCCCCGTACGATTTCCAAGGGCTCGAAGAGGCAGGATTGAAACTACTGGCAGAAGCCCGCGAGCGGACCGGACTAAAGATTGTCACGGAGATCATTACAACCGAAAACATCGAACTGGTGGACGCCTACACAGACATTTTCCAGGTAGGGGCTCGCAACATGCAGAATTTTGCGCTGCTGAAAAAGTTGGGAAAAGTAAGAAAGCCTGTGCTCCTGAAGCGCGGCATGATGTCTACGCTGAAGGAGTTCTTGATGTCGGCTGAATACATCGTTTCGCAGGGCAATCCTGATGTCATTCTCTGCGAGCGAGGCATCCGGACCTTTGAAACTTACACTCGCAACACGCTCGACATTGCGGCCGTGCCGGCCCTGAAGCAATTGTCGCATTTGCCGGTGATCGTCGATCCGAGCCACGGCACCGGGAAGCGAAGTTTGATCGCCCCAGTTTCGCGGGCTGCCGTCGCTGTTGGGTCAGATGGACTCATCGTCGAGGTGCATCCCAATCCGGAAGAGGCATTTTCCGATGGCCAGCAGTCGTTGCTTCCGGAAGAGTTTGCCGAAATGATGCGGAGCATCACTCGATATTTGGAAGTGGAAGGAAAGACCTTATAGCACCTTGGTTGACAGCGTTTGGTGGAGAGCCTCGCAGGATCGTCAGCTCAGCAGGCCTTGCAGCAGTTCTCGGGACCGGGCTTCGTCCCTCTGGTTCACAAGGAGATGCGTTGTGCCTGGCAAGGCAGGTCCGTTGGCGTGGCTTTCAGCTTCGAGGACGCAAAGGATCCCATGTCTTCCCAAAATCTCCTGAATCCGATGGGTTACTTCCGGGGCGGCCGACTCCTTGATTAATACGAGATTGTCGTCCAGGTTCTCAAACAGAGCTGGCTCCTCCAATTCGTCCAGCAGATCCACCAGGCATTCGGGGCAGCGTCTGATGCCTCCGCCGAATTCAGCACCGCACTCAGGGCAGTAAGCCATTCCTCCTCCGAAAGCACACATCAAGGAATACCCGATTCGCTGATGAGTCCCCTGCCTGGAGGCCGTACCCTACTCAGGCAAAGACCAGGGCGGGGGAATGTAATCACCCGCAACTCTGAATCGGAACGTGTCTGTAAATATCGGCATCCACAAGTGTCAAACTTAAGGCGTATTCTCTATATCCGCGATTTTTTTTCAACTGCTTTGTCGGGATTTAGCTCAGCGGAATCAGGCTTCCAGGCTTGGATCGGCGGACAGCGATCATCTGCGCGACGATACTGACCGCAATTTCTTCCGGAAGGATGGCATTGATGTCGAGCCCGACGGGTGAACAGACCCGGTCGAGCTTCTCCAGAGGGATTCCTTCTTCTCTTAGGTTCTTGAACAAGGCTCGTTTTTTGAATCGGCTTCCAATCATTCCGATGAAGCGGGCGTTCGTCTTGACCGCCCACCGCAGCACGTTCTGATCCTCAAGATGGCCTCGCGTGACGATGACGATGTAGGCAAACTCATTGGGGACAATTTTCTCGAAGGCGGCTTCAAAGCTTTCGGAGTGAATATCCACCGCTTCCGGGAAACGGTCCCTGTTGGCGTATTGGGGGCGATTGTCAACCACTACTGTGTTGAAGCCTGCCAGGGTAGCGACTTTCGAAATGAACTTGGAGACATGTCCGGCCCCAAAAACATAAACCACCGGTGTCGCCAGAATAGGCTCCACAAAGATCTCCACTTTGCCGCCACAAATCAAGCCAGCCTCCAGATTGGAGGAATCGGTCAGATCGAACAGCAGTCGTCGCGGTTTTTCATCGAGCATTACCTGTCGTGCTGCCTTCCAAACGTCGTTTTCTACACAGCCGCCACCCACGGTTCCTACTGTGGTTCCATCCTCCCGAACCAGGATCTTGGCAGTTTCAAAGCTGGGCACCGAGCCCCGAATTTGAATGATCGTGGCCAGAGCGCCGCGACGCCCCTCGCGGCGGAGCCTGGCGATTTCCTCATAGATATCCGCGTTTCTGGTTAGGGTCGTCATAGAGTTCATTTCTCGCAGCGGCAGTCAGCCGCCCTGGCGCCAGCAAGAATGGAATGGACAGCCCTTGCAAAGGACTGGCACTGGGCCGGCTTCTTGATTGGGAAGACGTCCCTTGCGGTCGAGAAAGCGTACACGAACGATTTTACGGCTCCCAAGAGGCCGTTGCAGTCGCTGACTGTGAGAGTATAAACCAACCGAGGTACTTTCCGCGAAACTGGCTAAAGCAGCTGTTTTGGATTGCCGATAGGACGCTCAGAGAGATGACAAAAATTTCGGTTTGGGCGGTCAAAACTTATTCGGGGAACCTGGCACTGGCAGGGCGGCTTGGCGCTCCTCAAAGCTCTTGACACCCCATTTCGTTCTTGTATACTCTCACGGCTGTTGTAATGTTTTTAAGGATTTGAGCGGGTCGAAAATGAGGTTGCATTCCCGTGAAATACCCGGAGCGAGCCTGGTTTTCGAGGCTTCTTCAAGTTATAAAAACATGTACGACAAGATTTTTATCATTTGAAAGGAGTCTCGAAAGTCAATGAGTAGAGAGACTGGAAGAGTTAAGTGGTTCAACAATGCGAAAGGTTACGGTTTCATCGAGCGGGCCTCGGGTGGTGATGTTTTCGTTCACCACACCGCGATCCAAGCCGAAGGGTATCGTACCCTGGAAGAAGGCCAGTCGGTTGAGTTCACTGTGGTCCAAGGTCCAAAAGGACTTCAGGCACAAGAAGTGACCCGACAGGACAGCTAGGCGTTGAACTGAATCACGATCACTCACTCAAAAAGCCCTGGACTTTGGTTCAGGGCTCTTTTTTTTCTGAAGGTGCATGCGCATTCTGATCAGTCGAAGCCTGTTCTCTCCTGAGACTCTGGCGTACCTGCTGATTGCCTGCGCCCGTTGTGGATGGTGTTGTTGCTGAGCGCTTTCAGCAGCATCATCCTCGCGGGAGGGCGACCGGCAAAGAAGCGCAATAATACCGCCCGTTGAACCCTATTGCGCTTCCCCAGCCCCATCTTGCCAATGCTTGACGACCTTGGCTCAGCTCGAAATACCGACCAGCTTCAAAGACTCATTTGCAACTGTTCGCTGTGTCCTCGACTAGTTGAATGGCGCAGGAAAGTGGCTCGCGAGAAGGTTGCACGATTCAGTGATCAGACGTATTGGGGGAAGCCTGTCCCTAGTCTAGGGCAGCAAGACGCCCGCTTGCTGTTGGTGGGCCTCGCGCCAGCTGCACACGGTGGCAATCGCACGGGCAGGATGTTCACAGGTGATCGCAGCGGCGATTGGCTTTATCGCGCTTTGCACCGTTTTGGCTTTGCCAGCCAGGCATGCTCCGCGAGCCGTGAGGACGGGCTGGAACTCATCGACTGCTACATCACCGCAGTGCTGCACTGTGCGCCGCCGCAGAACAAGCCAGAGCCCCAGGAAATTGCCAGGTGCCGGCCTTACCTCGCGCGAGAACTTCAGCTGCTGCAGCAGGTGCGTGTCATCGTAGCGCTTGGGAAACTGGCATTCGATAATGTCTGGGCGTTGTCCGCCGCAAATGCAACCATCCCGCGCCCGAAGTTCTGCCATGGCCTTGAAGTCTCGCTGAATTTCAACCGCACGCTGATTGCTTCATTTCATCCCAGCCAGCAGAACACCTTTACGGGAAAACTGACAGAAGCCATGCTCGACAAGATCTTCGAGCGGGCAGGACGCTTGGTCAACGGCTGAGCTGAATCTGGCCTTGTTTCCAGCAGCCTAACTTCTGCAAAGTCCTGCCGAAGTCAATCCTCACTCAAGCTCTTTAACGATTGACTCGTCACAGTCAATTCTAGCTTCTTCCGGCCCGCCGCAAGCGCCATCGCAACTCCCACCAGCGTCGCGAGTGTGACTGCGGCGCCGGGGATCAGAAAGCGCGGCCCAAAGCGGAAGTCAATTCGATGCAAGCCGGCCGGCACCCACAACGCCCGAAAAATCCCGTCGGCGCGGAGAATCTCTGCCCGCTCGCCGTCGACGGTCGCCTTCCAACCTGGGTAGTCGATTTCGTTGAGCAAGACGTAGCCGTCCTGACCCATCTGAGCCTCGAATGCGATCCGGTTTGCTGTCACGTTGAAGTTTTGGAATGAAAACTCCTGCACCTGCCGCGGCGCAGCCTCTGGCAAGCGCACCAGCCAGAGCGAGTACAGAGCTACCCCCGCATCCTCCGCAAGCGTGATCGTGAATTGGGAGGCGCCTGAATTGATCTCAAACTCTCCGAGCTCAGCCGAGCGGATGGCTCTGCAATGGAACCCCGAGGTTCGAAGCAAGGTAACCGGAACAGAAGACTGTCTCCGGTTCTCCTGTGCCAGTTCGACTGTGAGGACGGGGGCGGACTCCGCCGCAGCATATTCCATGAGGAGCAGGTACCGCCCAGTCTCTCCTGGTTTGCTCAGATCGAATCGAATCCAGTTTCCTTTTCCCTTCCAGTAAGTGAACCGCCGCGGTTCGGCGCAATCTGGGTCCGTTACGGTTTCGCCTGTTGCCGTGGTGAGTTCATCGGGATGGAGCGTGATGGTGTGAAGTTCCTCGGCCTGCCGCAACTGCGCGCCGGCCAAATCCGTTTTCGCAAACAAGAGTGACCGGCGCGCCTGAAACCACCGCGAATTCATCAAGGCCAGCAGCGGGCCAGAATCAGGCAGCAGATAGGCGCTCGGGTAAAACCATGCCCGCGACAGATAGTCCTTGTTCCGATAGATCTTCCACCAATCCTGATCGGAGAACACCTTTTCAAATTTGGTCGATTCGGACAGCTTCTGTTGCGCTTCGACTGGGCGTGTGACTACCAGGTATTTCACGCCCAGCAGGTCGAGCATGGGCGAGTCGAGACGGTGGTCGGGTCCGCCATGAGGCTGAGCGTAGTGAGAATAGTGGGTAAACTCACGAATGTACTCCTGGTATCTGCGCAGCATAATCGGGTTCCAGCCGTAGATGCCCGGAATGCGCCAAAGATTCCATCCGTTGCTCCACTGGGCCTCAGCAAAGCCGGCTACGCGGAAATCGTTTCCCCTGTCGGAATGCAGGAACTGAAGAGACTCCTTGCGGCGAGAGACGTAGTCATGAGCCAGGGTCTTCCAGGGATCATCCGTGGTGGTTGCATTGAAATTCTGGTTCATGCCGTAAAAACACAATTCGAAAACCACCAGCCCAATCAGTGCGCACTGAGAAAGGCGGAGGGGAAACGGGCCGTGCAGCGTGCCAGCCACCAGGGCAGTGAACAGGGCCAGAACAATGAGCATGTGATTCCAGCCGTAGATCTGAAACTGAAAGACCAACCCAAGCACTGTGGCTAAAGCCAGAAGGACCATCAAGCTGATGGGAAGAAACTCCCGGTAAAACCGCTGCCCAGTCTCATCCCAAAGAGTTCGCATTCCGACGGCGGCCATGAGGCAGAGCCCCAGATTGGCCAGATCGAAATAGAGCGGCGGGTGGCGGAACAGGTTCAAGATCGGAATATAGTAGAGAACCTCAGCCAAATATCCGGCTTTTCCAATCGATATGATCGAACACACCAAAATGAGTCCGAGCCAGAAGAAGTTTTTGCGTCGCGCCATCTCGATCAGCCCCACCAGGGCGAGCAAGCAGCCAGGAACCGTGAGGAATATGTAGTGGAAAGTGGGCTCGAGCTTGTGCAGATAGGGCGTACCGTTGATTCCTCCAAGGTAGTTGGGCAAAAAAAGCGTCCAGAGATATGCCGGGTCACTGCCTTGGACGGCTTCCCAGGCCGTGACTTTGGTCCGGATGGAAAGCGGGCTCAGCTCGGCAGTTGGCAGGATCTGAATCATCGCGAGTCCCGCGCCGACGGCGGCGATGATCGCCAGTTGGTAAATCCATCGCGGCCACAATTGGGAGCGTGCGGGCCCGACGCAAGCCTCATAGGCGAAATAGAGAAACAACAACAATCCGAGAAAAACGGAGTGCTGGAAGTGTCCAGTGAGGTTCTCGATTCCAAAGAAGAACCCGGCGCCAAGGGTCCAGAACAACCTGTTCTCCAGCAGTCCGCGACGTGCCAGCAAGAAAACTAGAGGAGTCCAGGCATTTGCGTTGATGATCGCCAGATGCGCGGCGTGGGCTACCATTGCGCCGCTCGACATGAACAAGATCCCGCCAAACAGGGCCGAGACCGTATCTCGAGTGAAGTCCCTCGCCAGGTAGAACATGAACAGACCCGCCAGGAAGAAGTGCGAGACGATCTGGATTTCGACGAGTCTGAAGGGCAACGGGGCAAATGGGTGCACGAGCACCATCAACCAGTTCGGCGGATAGAAGATTTGGCCCTCTGGATCGGCGATGATGGGGAATCCAGAAAATGCATAGGGGAGCCAGAGCGGCAGGCGAAAGTGCCGCAATTCCTCATGGACGTAAGCCAGGTATGGATAATGGAAATCTCCCGCGTCCCAGGGCAACATGATCTGCCGGGTGAACAGGAGCTTCCAATAGAAGAAGAGCGTGAACAGAAAGAGCAGCGCGGCGATGTGCCAACTCGAGGCACGCATCGAGCGAAACATTCGCAATCCTTTCCTGGAACCCTCCTATGACAATGTGTTCTGCCAAGGCAGGGCGCGGTGTCCCCACCGCGCCGTTGTTGGTGTCTTCCACGCAGGACAGCTTGGGACAACGCGCCCTGCCATTTTCATCAGTCCTGTTGCCGTCGAGGTAGTATGGAAACCCTTTGGAAATGCGATCGTGTAGCGCAGACCTGTGCTGTGCGCAGGTCTGCGGCATTTCCATTCGGCATTCCCATGCACACACAGCACAGGTCTGATAATCATCGAGAAGGCCTCCCGAGTCTATCCAGGAGGGGATGGACTCTCCGTTAAGTTCCCAACTTGAACCCGAAAGGAGACCTTCAATGAAACTATATGGTGGAATCGATCTGCACTCCAACAACAGTTACATCGCTACACGATAAACCCTTGGCGGGACAGCCCGCCCCCAGGCAGGCTAGAAAGAAGCCTGTACCACAATGCTGTCTGCTGTTGCCTCCGGTTGTGGTGCGGGCGTCGCGCTTGCACCGAGAATATAGAAAACTCCTGCGGCGGGCTGAGGACCGCGCGCCCTGCTCTTCTCATCGATCCTGTTACCGCACAGCGGAATGGCACAAAAAAAGGTCTGTGACTATCGTGTCATTTACGAAATCGATGATTCTGTCCGTGCCGTTCGAGTGCACCGCCTCCGCCCAGGCGGCGCGGCCTGCCGATAGGAATTGGGCCGATGACTCTGAGCGAATGGCTTCAGCCTCGCCGCTCCGTCACGTTGCTCCCGGAGCGACTATAAGGCCCTCGTGCTTTCATGGCGAGCTAGCAATGAATGCCCCATCCCCCGTCCGCTCACCCGGCACGCCTCCGTCGTTGATGACGGCGTAGGCAATGAATGGATTTCTGCCCTGGATCTGACTCACTCGGGCATAAGCCTGACGAACGGCAGGAGCATACTGCGCGAGAATACTGCTGAACTGTCTCCACTCTCCTGGTCTGACCGGCCCCTCAACGGTGGCTACCTTCTGGCCAGTATCGCCGTCAAATAACTCCACACGAAAAATGTCTTCAGGCCCTGACCCGAAGTAGTTTGTATAGTTCAAGTCGACACCTGCTGTATTCACGATGGCGATATGGCTGCGATTCTCTGCATTCTGCTGCAGTCCATACAGCCAGCGGCTGCCGAAGAAAGATCCAGCAGCTTGCCCATAGGGCACAGCGCTGTAGAACACGCCGAAGCGCCCACCGGTTCCCGGCGCTGAAGTGCGACCTCCCACGAAGACGCCATTACTACCCTCCGCCACAGCTACAAAGAGAGCTTTCGCCAAGTCAGGTCCTCGCGGGGGGACTGCCGGGTATGACTGATCGCGGAGCCACTGAAGGAAGTTCGGGATGATCCGTTGCTCGCCTGCCGCAAGCGTCAGTGCGAGGCTGGTCTGGGTGACTTTCCCCTCACCGAGGGTGAGCCTCAGTGCCCGGGGGACGCCAGACCAGTTGGTAAGGATCACTTCACTGGTGAACGCCACGGTCTCGACGACCGCAGGCAGAATGAATTCTCCAGTGCCTGCCAAGGGGAATGCGGGAACGGCGGGAATGTACGAGCCGTCAGACGTGGCTTGATCGTTAACGACGCCATAAGCGCAGTAGGGAGCGGTTCCGGAAATTCGTTCAACGCGAACATATCCTTCGTTGAGTTGCAGCCCGTTGGAAGACAGAATCGAGTTGATTTGCTTGAAGCTGCCAGGTGAGAGAACCTCTTCAGGCAACACGACGGACTGGCCATGGTTGGAAAAAATTGTAAGCCGCAGCCGGATGTCCCCCTGCTCGGGAGTGCCAGCGTTCTGAAGAGCTACGTTGGAACGGTCAATCGAGTCCTGACGCAGACCACAAAGGTACACCGGTGTGGCAAGAACACTTCGAGCCGGTACACCGGCATCCGAAACAGCGGGTAGGCCGGAGTCGGATTGAACGATGTTCCTTTCAAGCACATCGACTGCCAAGCCTGGATAGGCTAATCCAGCTCGGCCCCGAGCTACAGCGGTTCGCGTTCGCACGTTCACGGCAGCTTCCAACGGAGAAGCTCCCGTGAAGCGTACGCGCAGAGTTCCACCCTGGTTTCCGGCCGTGGGAATCGCCAAACCGAGACTTCTGAGATAGCCGATAGCATCGGGAAAAATGACTTGCCGGCCTGCTGCGAGCTGGTCGGTTGCGGTGCCACTGCCATCGCCGATGGCCGCAGTGTAGTCAAACTCTAGTGCCGTGTTCCGGCTGCTGCGGTTTGTCAGCGTCAGCTCAGAAGTGTAGAACGAGCCGTTGAGTCCAGAACTTGACAGGACGATGGGAACAAAGAAGGTGCTGCTCGAGACAAACACTTCGGAGAGACGGGCGATGACACTCCACCCACGGAAGAAGGTCTGCCCTGAAGAGCCCGCAGACCTGAATGCCTCCCGGCCGACGCTTCCATGAACGTAAACTCGACCTAGACCGTCGACCAAGATTCCGTTTTGTATGAGCATGAAGGTCTGACCCGTGGGGAAGCTGACCGGATTTTCGCCGGCCTCATCGAGCTTGGTGACAATGTCGCCATAAAGTGTGTAGGTATTGCCTGCAGTGTCGACAGCGATGTGAAGCCCTCCAGGCCCGAACCTTGAATACACCAAGGCTGTTCCGGTTCGATTCAATTTGGTTGTCTGAAGGCCATTGAACGTGCTCGTCACCACGCCCCCGGTAAGGTAAACGGAGCCGTCGGAGCCAATTGCTGCCCCGGAAATGTTATACGTCTCATTTTCAGCGTTGAGGAAAGTTGAGTAGACCAACCCCGAACCCTGTGGATTGAACTTCGTGACAAAAGGATTCACGAAGTTAAACATCACCCTTCGAAACGCACCAGGAGTGCTGGGAAAATTCCCCGAGGTGGTTCTACCCACGACGGTCGCATTCCCCTCCGCATCAACGCCTATGGCATCGATCCGATCCCAGTTTCCCATGGGCCCTCCCAGATAGGTGGAATAGACCAAGGTACTTCCTGCGGGGTTCAGCTTTGAGATGTAACCATTGAACTCTCCATGGAGCACTTTCTGAAAGGCGGCCTCTGTTGTAGGGTAGTCGGCCGAATAGGTATGCCCTGCCACGTAAGCGTTGCCCGCCGAATCCAGTGTAATGTGAGGGTCGTTGTCGGGACCGCTGCCACCCAGGTAGGTGGAATACAGCAGCTGGCTGCCGGTGTCATTGAGGCGTGACACAAAGATATCGGTCACACCTTTGTGTGCCGGCTGGATGGCGCCCGGCGTCACAGGAAAGTTCGCGGAAAAGGTCGAACCGGTGACGAAGGCCGATCCCGTGTTATCGACTGCAAGCGAAACGGCCTCCTCACTGACTCCGCCCCCGATATAGGTTGCATAGACCAAGGTTTCTCCATCAGCACTGATCTTGGCCACGTAGGCATCTCTGAAGGGGCCCTGAAACGTGCGGCTGTAGGCGTCTGGCACGGTTGGGAAATCTGAGGCCGCTGCACCGGCAATGTACATGTTTCCGCTACTGTCCACGGCCGCAGCCTGGATGGTGCCCGATGAGAGAGTGGAAGTCTGGCTGGTGATCACCGGATCAATGACCAAAGCCTTGGCCGACTCGTAGGCTTCGATCTTGAATCCAATGTGATTCTCGCTTGCGATGAAGTAGCCGCCTTCCACGTTTTTTCCGGGAGGCTGGTAAATCCTCGGCTTCTTCTGACGAACTTCCGTCCCTGCGATCCTCAAAACCAGATCACCGTTTGGTTCAAGCTCGATTGCCTCGGTGCCTTCGAAGGCCAGTTGAATTGCTTCAGCGTTTCCGCCCGGCCAGACTACGAAGTCGTACTCCAAATCGCTCCGATTGCTGCGATAGACCAAATCGATGCCGGGATAAACGTCGCGATAGCGCACCTTGCCGTAGTGCGGGATGTTCGTCCGCCACTTCGCTGGATCATTGCCAATGAAGTGGTTGCTGATGCCGGGCAAGCGGTCCGCGCCTTCCGTCTGTGCATTCGGATTCGCGCCGACAAGTTTCATGCGGATTGCCGATTGGAGGTATTGCGGATGTTGGAGTGAGGATTGCCGAATGTCGAAGTGCGAATGGCGAATGTCGAATCCAAATCGGGACAGCAGAGCCGCGCCTGCTTCATTCGTGCTGGCTTCGTCATTCGTCATTCCTCCATTCCGAATTCCGAAATCTGCAATCGGCAATGAAAAAACTGCGTCGGTTGCCGTCAGGAGCGTCGTCACTCCGCTGCCTCGGGCCATGAACTTCACCTGTGAATCTGTTTGTCCGAGGTTCGGCTCGAAGTAGATGGGCAGTTTCCCGTAAGTTTTTCTGACGGATGGACTCGCTTTGTCGTCGTTCTTATTCAGCGTGGGGCGTGAAGCAGTCGTGGGAATTCTTCCTAACTCCGTCACGGTAGTTCCACTGGCAACGGTGGTCCGAAGAGGCCGGCTGGAAACGGTCAGGAGAAGAAAGCTGAGACACGAAATAAACAATCTGCGAAATCGAATCATGGTGGTCTATTTTCCGTTGTTCGGCTGGCAAAAGTGTACGCTGCGTCGCGCTTTCCGAGGTGCCCGCAAGCTGCGTTTGGAAACCCAACCCACCCAACAGTTTCTTACTCGCGGTTTACGGCGAACTCGAAATGAACGCTCCGTCGCCGGTGCGCTCGCCGGGTGCTCCGCCGTCGTTGACGACGGCGTAAGCGACAAACGGTGATCCTCCTTTTGTTCGTGACACTCGGGCGTAGCCCTGTTGTGTGGCGGGAGCATATTGGGCCAGGATGGATCCTAGTTGTTTCCAAGGCTCCGAACCGAGAGAGATATTCTCGATGACACTGACTCTGGAACCTCTGTTCCCGTCAAAGAGTTCAATCCTGAATTCACTGGCGCCTTGCTCTGCAGAGCTCTGACCTCCCGTGGCCGCCAACGCAAGGTTGGTACGATTCTGTGTATTCTGCTGCAAGCCATAAAGCCAGACGCTGGAAAATAGAGAGGTATCTGCCTGGGGTATTCCCGAGTAAAAGACCCCATAGTTTCCTCCGACACCCCGTGCAGACGTCCGCGCGCTGATGGAAACACCTTCAAGATTAGTGCATCTAAACACAGTCGCATCTCTTGCAATGACTGTCCCGACATAAGTCGGCCCCATTGGGCCAACATCACCCACCCCGTTTCCTCTCAGATATTGAACAAAGCCGGGAATGATTCTTTGCTCTCCCGGTTCAAGTTCAACTGAAACAAAGGCTATCTTGCCTTCGTTGGCTAAAGCTTCCGCCTGAAGGAACAGCCGGATCACTTTTCGCCGTGCAGACCAGTTCGTGACGATGACTTCGGTGTCAAATTGGCTTGACTCAACAATGGCAGGCAACCACAGTGCATCCTGCCCGGCGGCCAGGAATCTCTGTGTGGGCGGAACAAAGGATCCATCGGAACTCACTTGATCGTTAATCACACCGTAGGCGTAGTAGGGAGCGGAACCGCTGAGCTTTTCGACTCGGACGTATCCATTGTGCAAAGAAACTCCATTGGAATTCAGGATACCGTTGATCTGCCGGAATTCACCCGGCCCGAGTTGGATATCAGGCAGAGTTAACGAAAGAGGTTTGTCTCGGTCACCTGAAAAGATCGTGAGGTGTAGCACAATATTCCCGTCTGCCGGGCCGCCCGCATTTTGAAGGGCAACATTGGACCGATCCAGTTCGCTCTGGCGAAGCCCTAAGAGATAAACTGGATCGGTCAAGGCCTTTGAGGCAGGTACTGCAGGGTAAGCCAAACCGGCACGGCCTGTGCCTGCCGCCGTGGTGGTTCGCACCATTGCCGCAACATCGGAAGACGAAGAAACTCCGAAAACATGAATCGACAAAGTTCCGCCCCGATTTCCAGTTGCCGGAATCGGCAACCCGAGAGATCTCAGGTACTCGATTGCATCCGGAGAGATTTGCTGTCTGCCCGCTGGAAGTGTCGTTGTGACAGACCCGTTCCCGCCGCCGAAGGCAGCGACATAGGTGAAATCGAGCCTGGCGTCTTTGGGACCTGTGTTCGTGAGTGTCAATTCCGAAGTGAAGAAGGAGTTGTTGAGCCCGGATGCGGCAAGGACAATTGGAACGAATAAAGTTGCCGTTTCGGTTTCGGTCCACTTGGCGACGTAGACGTTTTGGTTCTGATAAAAAGTGGAGGTGATTCCTCCTCCACAGGAGATTGTCGCTCCTGTGCTCTTCCATCCCGTGACATAGATGTCTCCAGCCGGATTCATTGCGAAACTCGTGATGTCGAGTCTCGGATCGAAGCCTCCGAACGCGATTGTGTTCAAAATGGAATCTTCACGAGGATTCAGCTTCTTCAAGGATTGGAAATCCAGGACGTACACATTCCCAGCCGAATCCACTTCGATCCTGCCTGTCCCAAATGGACCTAGGGGAAAGCCACCTGCCAGGTGGGTGGAATAAACCTGCTGGGTTCCGGTGGGGCTAAGGATCTTGACGAACCCTTTGGGATAGGAACTAACAGGGTTGGATGCTGCGGAGATGTAAAGACTTCCTTGAGAATCCAAGGCCAGACCTGCAGCGCTGTCTGCTTCCGCACTTCCAACATAAGTCGAATAAATGAGACCCGTTCCCGAAGCGTTGAGCTTCGTGGCGAAGGTGTCTCCCCCTCCGAAAGCCCAGGATCCTCCCTGATAGGCGGTTTGATAAGCTCCAGGTGTCACGGGGAAGTTGACGGATGTTGTGGTTCCTGCCACGTAAGCTTCGCCGACACTATTGATTCTGATGTCAGCGGGGAATTCCGGATCGCTCCCTCCCAAGTAAGTGGAATAGACCAAGGCTGACCCCAGCGGGTTGAGCTTGGTGACGAAGAGGTCGTAGCTGCCACCGATGCTTTTCTGAAATGCCCCAGGTGGATTTGGGAATCCCAGGCTGATAGGGAAGTCAGTGGACCCGGTGCTGCCGGTGGTGTAGGCATTCCCCGCGGCGTCGACGGCAATAGGGCCGGCTCCGTCATCATCCCTCCCGCCCAGATATGTTGAATAAACGAGTGCCGTTCCTGCGGGATTCAGCTTGGTGACAAACGCGTCAGCCGGTCCAAAGGCTATAGAGCCATTGGCATAAGAAGTCTGAAAAGCCCCAGAAGTCGTCGGGAAATCGTTTGAATTTGTGCCACCCGCAACATAAGCATTCCTGACTTGATCGATGGCAATGCCAGAGATGGTATCGGTTGCACCCCCGCCGAGGAATGTTGAGTAAATCAGTTCTGTGCCTGCAGGGTTGAGCTTGGCCACGAAGGCGTCCTCTCCCTTCCAGGTTGTTTGAAACGCCCCAGGGGTAGTTGGAAAGTCGGCAGAGCCAGCCATACCTGTGATGTAAGCCGACCCTGATGAATCCACGACGATCCCGGACCCAAAACCGCGACCAGGGAAAGTGAACGGGTCGATAAAGATGGGCTGCGTTGCATCATGATCCCCAACCGAAAACGCAACGTGCTTTTCCGCGTTAAGTCGATATTCTGCGGGAATGCTTGTCTGCCTGCCCTTGATCCATTGGTAAACTTGAGGCTTATGCTGCAGTAACTGTGTTCCAGCGATTTCCATCACCAAATCGCCATTCTCATTGATGGAAAGTTGGTCCGCGCCGTCGAAGGCCATCAAAAAGGACTGAGGGTCAACCGCTGGAGCAACCACAACGTCGTACTCAAGCTGATCAGGGTTCCCGTAGTACACCAGGTCGACTCCTGGATACACATCGCGATAGCGCACCTTGGCATAATGTGGGATATGCGTTTGCCACTTTCTAGGATCGTTTCCAATGAAGTAGTTGCTGATGCCGGGCAGGCGGTCGCCGCCTTCGATCTGGGCATTCAGATTGGCGCCGATGAGCTTCATTCGGATTGACGACTGGCGGTATCGCGGATTTCGGAGTTCGGATTGCCGAATGTCGAAGCGCGAATGACGAATATCGAATCCAAAGCGAGGCAGCAGAGCCAGGCCCGCTTCATTCCTTATTGGAACTTCGTCGTTCGCCAGTCCCTCCGTCCGCATTCCGAAATCCGCAATCGGCAATGAAAAAACTGCTGCGGTTGCCGTCAGGAACGTCGTCACTCTCCCACCACGAACAATGAACCTCGCTTGGGCATTCGTCTGTCCCTGGTTGGGTTCAAAATAGATGGGAAGCTGGCTAAAGGCTTTGCCAGATCCACGAGGGACTCCAAGAGGCTTGCTCAGAACTGTGTTGAGACTAGAATCGAAAACGGGAGTGGCGGCCTCTTTGACTGGGTGGCGGATTTGTAAGCAGTGCCGGGACAAGAGATGGCCGAGAACGGCATCCGCCCAGAACGCCGCGATTACCGGAAGAACAAAGAGACCGATATGCGTGACGATGCGAAGTCGATTGGATTCAACCGTCATGGCTTGTATGAAGATGAAATCAAACCAACACGATTCGCGGAGAAATGCTGAAGCTTTTACCCGAAGGGCAAAAAACCACCGGCGAAACGTGGGCCTTGACGAAGGCAGGCTCGAACTGGCGCGACTTCATTGAAGTATGCCATCGGAAGCGCATGGTTGTATCAAGGATTCGTCAGGACTCCGGGAATTTCTCGACATCGCAAGTCCAAAGGGGTTTTTGCGACGCTGTCGATGTGAAGACAACCAGTTCCGAAACCACGGGTTCCTAGAGATGGCTGAACAACCTCTTCCTGGTCGCCGAACAAAAAAACACCTGCACCGAAGTCAAAGCAGTTGCAGTACCGCGCGCGTGAGCAAGCGGCGACTGGATTGAAAGTCTCTCACGAGGAGGTATTGAAATATGAGCTTATCGAACAGTCTAATCGGCCTGTCGGTCCTGGGCTGTTTTCTGAGCACATCTCACGTTCTCTTTGCCCAGCTGCCGCAGATTCGTAGTGAAGACAGTTATGGGTTGACGATTTCATCTCCCAGTGGAGACCTTTCTCCCGATTCTGTCTCTGATTTGCGTTGCACGCTCACGAACAATTCGTCGAAAGTCGTTGGGCGTTTTGTCGTTTTGTGGACTCTGACAATGGCCTCGGGAGCTCAATCCACGGTAACCATGGTTGAGGACAAGCTGCTGATCAAATCTGCTCCCAAGCTCGAACCCGGCCAGTCCGTTGAATGCGAGTCGAGCGGTTCCACCACAGCCGGAGCTGGAAATCCAATCGCAAAAGTTGAAGTGGGAATCGACTACGTAGAATTCGTTGACGGGTCCAAAGCTGGAAAGGATACGCAAAGGATGAGCCAATTGCTTCGGTACAGAGACCAGGGAGCGAACGATATTCGCAGCTATTTGCGTGGCTTCTACAAACAGAAGGGGATCGATGCTCTGCTTCAGGAACTGAATGCAAACTAGATCAGCGGAAGGCTCGGGAGCGTCAGCAGTTTAACCTGTGGCTGACTTGCTGATGGCTGGAATGTGACGTTGTTCGATTTCGCCCTGCGGGCCCAGGGAGTCCTCAGAGTCCGGGCGGCCTTCGCCACGGTCCATTCTTGGTCCGCGGTGAACATCCAGTATCCGCTCTCGGGTCTCGATTTCTGCCTGGGCCAAAGACAGCCGAACGTAATTCTCTCTGATTTCCCGGCGAATCTGGCGAAGATGGCAGAGCAGGGTGGCGAGAGCGCCGATCAGGATTCCCAAGAGCACGGAGCCGGAGAAAAGGAGTGTCTCGTCCATAGTCTGTTACCGTTTTGACGCCAACCGAAGTCCGGATGGAGTCATAAGATCCTGATTCCAGACAACATTGGAGTGGCGCTGTCAGGCTGCACGGTTGGCTGCCTGACAGCGCTGTGCTGCTGCCAGAATGTCCGGAGGACGCTGTGCAACGGGCCGACCGTTCACGAGCTTGTGCTCTGAGCCGGTGCTCGCAGTTGCCGCTGCAGCTGCCCGGGATATTCTGCTACCAGAGTATGCCGCTGAGACCTGGCTTTTGTGTCAACTCAGGCAAATTTTTTTTTGACCGAGGCATGATTCTGAAATTTCAGCTGAAAAGATTAAAGGAAGGAACCAAACTCGGTACTCAGTTGAAGGTTTTTTGGTTCGGGATGGCGATGAGGAAACACTCTAAGCTTGGCAGTGGTGAATGAGGCAACTAGGCGCCGATCTTGGACCGGTTGCTAGCTTGTTTGAGCCTGATTACTACATCCCGCACGAAGCCGTTGCCGATGCAGTCGCCGGCATTCGATGTTCAACCTGATTCACCAAGAAAGCGTCATCAAAGTTGACTGTATCGTGCTTGGCCGAGACTCCTTCCGGCAAGAAGAGTTTGCCCGGCGCAAGCAGATCACCCTGGGTGACTTTGCAACCTGGATTGTGAGCCGGGAAGATCTAGTTCTCTCAAAGCTTGATTGGGCTGCGGGATGTTCGAAATCTGCTGGCGTCTGATTGCGAGAAGAGCTATTTGCGCAACCGGGCACTCACACTGCACGTTAACAGTCTTCTGGAAAGTACGCCAAAAGCCTGCAAAGAGCGTGGGACTCGGGAAGGCTCGTTGAAGACAGGTGAGGAGTCAAGTTTGAGAACCACGGGTGTCAACCTTTGACGGCCCAGGTTACTTTGCAGCGCGTTCGTTTCCGACGATCTCAAACATGATGGGCACCGAGGGATGTTCGGTGGGAACGAGCGCTTCAACAATGCCCACGGCATAAATGGGCTTGCTGACGGACTTCACCCACGGGCGAGAGTCTAGCTTGAAGGTCCGCTCGGTCTCGTTCTCCGCGATCATGATCCCATTCAACCCCACGTTCAGGGGACGGACACCGAAGGGCAGGTCGTTCAGCTTGAAGAGCACGCGTCCTTTGAAGCCGTTGTGGCGCTCGACAGCCAAAGTGATTTCTGACTCACCGCCTGGAACCATTCGAACTTTGGGTGTCTTCACAGTCACCTGGATGTCAGGCTTCGCCATCAGTGCAATCACTTTGAGATAGTCGCCGCCATTGGCAACTCGCATGGCCGTTTGGTCCGCGATCTTTGCCTGACCCACGATCCGATAGCGCGCAAAGCCGCCTGCGATCGGTGTGCCAGCCCGGTGCGAGAGCAGCAGCGTGACCGCGTTCTCGCCAGGCTGAATGGTTCCGCGCGTGCCACTGATGTTGTCGGGCAATCCTTCGAACTGCACATCAATCGAGCCTTCGAAGCCCTCGATGCGCAGCGCCGTCACTTCCACGGCGACTGTCGAGCCTTCGGGAATGTTCGGATTCGTGGGAGTGGCAGAAATCAGGAAATCAGGTTGCGGATCGCGGATCGTGAAGCGGTAGGCGAAGTCGTCGCCACCTTGCGCGCGAATGTCGGTGACTCTGGCGTAGTAGCTTCCGTCAGCCGGAGCGGTGAAGGTAACACGAGAATCCTTGCCGTAGCCCGGTCCGCCATCATCATTGCGCATGTTGAAGCGGAACACCGGCATGCCGTTGGGCGGAAACTCAGCTCCTGCTGGGTGAAGTTCTACCTTGTAAACGGATGCTTCGAGGGCATGGGCCTCCGGAGAGGTGTCTTCGAAAGCCAAGCGTTGGCCGCCGAAACTGTCGTACACCACATCTTCGTCCGCGGTTGGCGCTGACGGCAAACGCACGATGCGGATTAATTCGTTATCCGCGACCATGTAGTCGTGGAGATCAATTCCCGTGGGCTGGAACAACCGTAAACCTACATCGCGAGACGTACGGTCGCGCAGGATGATTTGAGTTTTGTAGACGGCGCGCGCTGTGATTCGAGGAACGACCCTTCCACTCTCGTCGAGCACTTCGATAACGGAATCGAGAGGCGAGCCAAGGCGGCTGGCGGCAGTTTCGAGGATTAGCGTGTGCCCTTTCTGTGCGCTGAAACGGTAATAGTCAGCCGCTGCCTTGCCGCTGGAATCCAGTGAGATCCGCCCGTTGACAGTGATGGGAATGCTCAAAGCCTGAGCGCTCTTGAGGTCCTGGTTGGCGCCGCTTTCTTCGATCTCGTCGAAGCGTCCGACTCCCAGCGGGAGAGCATTCACTGTCTCGCCCATCTTCGTCTGCGCGACCAGCGCGCCGGTATCCAGGACTTTGCCTGCCAACAGGCCAAAGGGCTCTGGTGCCGCTGTTGTCCTGTCACTCAGGTTGTAGCCCCAGACTTTGAAATCGCGAGTCGTGCCTGCTTTCAGCCCTAATGGATAACGTCCCTTCAACAAGGGAAGCTCGCCTAACGTGAGGCGATAGAAGTGGCGTATCGTTCCCCCCTTTTGGTAATCGCTGACACGGGCCGCGTAAATGCCATCGGCAGGAATTCTCACTCCCAGTGAAGAACGATCACGCTCCCTCTGATTCGAGGCGGCGACCTTGCCGGTTGAATCAATGATTTCGACTACGGGATCAAGTCGCGAACCGAGACCGGCAGCGTTCACTAAGGCCACGATCTCCTGACCGGCCTTGGCTTGAAATCGGTAAGCATCGGTATCACCGGGCTTCGGCAGCAGGCCGTGCACGGTCACGGGCAAAGACAAGGGTTGCGCTTCATTGAAACTGTCGTTGGGCTCAAGCTCCTGCGTTTCGGCAAATGGCGAAACAACCAGCCGTCCTGCGGTCGAACTGCCATTCGGAGTAATAATGCGAAACTGGTGGGTGCCAGACGCCATCCAGGATTCGGCAGTGATCTCAACACGAGCCTGCACCTTGGTCGGTTCATCGAAGTAAGACCGGCTCGACGTTACGACCTTCGGCTCCAACGCCGTCACGCTCGACGGCACCGGTGAGACTTCCAGCACTTTTCCGGACAAGCCAGGTTCGGAGAAAACCAAAGCGGTGGCGCCGTCCAGACCAGTGCCTTCCACGACGAAGATGGCTGTCGTGCCGTGCTGTATGCCGGACGGAGTCGTAAACGTGACTGTCGGTGGCGTGGTTTGACCGTAGACGACCGAAAGGCTCGTCAGCAGAGTGGCCGAGCAGCCGAGAAGGTTAATCAGACTCTTCATTGAAACCTCCGAATCATTGTCACCGAATCACAGGGAACGCTGCGAACCGAAATCTCATGTTGAGGCCGGGCAGCCGCGTGGGCTTTTTCCTTCTACCCGCAACACAAGTCTTGCCGAAAGCAGACAGCGACGCAGATGACTAGTTCTTGTCCACACCTGCCCGCAGGCTCGCTGGCTTTTCCATCAGATCGCCGATCAGTTGATAGTCGGCGGTATCGTAGGCCGACACTGAGCCGTCGTAGCGGCCAAACAGCAGTTGCTTGCCATCTGGGGAGAAGCTCATTGTGAGTACCCAATCGCTTTGCTTGGGAATGACTCGAATTTGCTGCATGGTTTTTGTATCCCAGATCTTTACCAGCTTGTCCCAGCCGGTGGTTGCCAGCCAGCGGCCGTCGGGCGAATACGTGAGGCGTAGAATGGGTTCTTCGTGAGCGATGACAGAATGAATCTCCTCGGGATCGCCCGTGCCCGAGATGTCCCAAACCCGGATGGTCCTGTCGAACCCGCTGGCTGCGACGTACTTGCCACTGGGATGGAAGGCGACCGTGTTTACGCCTTCAGTCGAGCTGCCCAATGTGTAAATGCGCTTCCCTGAAGCAATGTCCCAAAGCTTCACCGTTCGGTCAGCGCCTCCCGAGGCCAGCCACTTGCCATCCGGAGAGAACGCCAGATCGAAGACCGAGTCGGTATGTTCCTTCAGAGGTTTCATCTGCTCGCCGGTGGCAGGGTCCCATAAATAAATCATGTGATCGTAGCTGGTCGAGGCCAGCAGCGTGCTGTCAGGCGAAAAAGCCAGCGCGTAGACGCAATCACGATGCGCTTTGAACGATTGTGCGGCGGGCTTTGCCCAGAACGAATCGCTGATCCGCCAGATCTTGATTTCGCCCTCCTGCCCCGGCCGGCCGGCGCCGACGGCGAGATACTTCCCATCCCGTGAGAAGGCCAGAGAGCGCACGGCTTCAGTGATGCCGCTGATCTTTCCCAGCGGCTTGCGGCTGCGGGCGTCAAAGAAGCTGACTTCGCCATAACCTCCCGCCGCAATGATATTGCCATCGGTTGAGAAGGCGACCGCCCCAATTTGTGACGGCAGCGACGCAGGTTTGATCTTGGGGATTTCGGGTTCGTGCAGCGCCTGCAGCTGGCCGATGTCCTGATCCAGCTTCGTGCCCTGGTCAACCCAAAGCTTGATGGTAGCGATTTCCTGCGGCTCCAGCTGTGCGCCCATGGGCATGCGGGGCTGAACCGCTCCCTCCAGCATCTGAACCAGCCGGCTGTCTTTGCTCTTTCCTCGAATGATGGCCAGACCGTGGCTGCCACCCTTCATCAATGATTCGAAGTCGGTGAGAATGAATCCGCCCATGTTAGCCGTCTTCGAGTGACAGCCGACACACTTGGCCTGAAAGATCGGCGCCACCTGCTTGGAGAAGCTGATCTGCACACCTGGGTTGAGGTCGTGGTAATTCTTCGTGGCGTCGGTGGTGTTTTGGGCCAGACCTGGAAGAAAACTGCCCAGACACCAAGACGCCAGAAAGAAGAGTTGAGGGGCCCGAACTGAAATTTGCAAAGATCGTCGACTCGACTCCATGAACTTAGCTGCTCCTTAAAGAGAGTTTTATTTCCAGGTCCCTGCCCTAATCCTCATCGGGTTCGGCAAGCGCCACCGCGGCACTGCGATCCCGTGGTCCGTGCTTTCGAGGCGCGGGCTTCCACGCGAAAGGATCATCGTCCGGATCTAGCGACCGGAACGGCCAGCGGCCGCCGGAAAGCAAACGGCATAGGCTAAAGACGAAGCGTCTTACAGCGATAAACATGGTCTTTGCACCTGTCTCTAATGATTAAAAATGAACTCTTTCCCCGTCAGCATGGCCCAGGTAAAGTCGTCCAGTGCCTCGCGCCGGGCTTGCGGCTTGCCGGCACAAGCCTCATCCAGTGATTTCAGAGCGGCAGTTCGTTCGCCTTCTTTTGGGTAGCGGCTGAAGGCTGAGAGATATAAGTGATCAATAAACCTGCTGTTGGACATTCCAATTTTCAGGGCCGCATCCGTCAGACTACCGCTGGCTGAAAGCTTCTTGTTGATCGTATCGCCGTTGATCATGTGCAAGGCTTGACGGAGGTTCGGCTGCGGATCACGTTCGCAATCGCAGGTGGTTGTTCGGTCTGGCCGGCCGAAAGCGTCAAGGAAATAAGACTGAATCGCTGTGTCGGGCAGTTGCAGCGCTCGCGTGCCTGTTGGAAAGTCTTCAAACTGCGTGGGCACACCCGTGACTTGCGAGATTGCGTCGAGCATGACCTCGGCGGGCAAGCGCTTGACCAGGTAGTGGGAGTAATAGCGATCGTCGTTAACGTTGGTCGAATTTGTCTCCCATGTTCGTTGATACGTGGCCGAGTTCATGATCACGCCGGCGAGATGCTTGACGTCGTACCCTCGCTTTACGAAGTCGTCGACCAAAGCGCTCATTAGCGGCTCGTTCGACGGCGGATTGGTGGAACGCAAATCATCCACAGGATCCACCAGACCCTTGCCCATAAAATTGGCCCACACGCGATTCACCACGGTGCGCGAGAACTGTTTGTTCTCAGGCGAGGTGAGCCAGTCGGCCAGCAACTCACGCCGGCCCGGCGAGTCCAACGAGATCGCTTTGCCTTCGAGCGGAGCTGGCGGCAGCGGCCTGTTCAAGCGTGGATGTGGAATGTCGCCGGCGTCGGCATTGTAGACAATGATTTCGCCCGCCGTGTCCCCCGCCTTCTGTTTCACACGGGCAAACAGGTTTGCCATCTTGTAGTAATCCACCTGGGTGTACTTTTCCAGCGGATGATTGTGGCAGCGGGCACAGGTAAGACGCAGTCCCATGAAAGCGACTGTGGTGTTCTCGGTCAAGCGAATGGGGTCTTTGTGGAGCTGGTAGAAATTCAGCTCGCCACTTTCACGGCTGCTGCCTGTGGCGGTATACATCTCGCGGACCATCTGGTTCCACGGCTTGTTCTTCGCCACCGACTCACGAATCCAGTTGTAGAACGAGCGCACAGCCGCGGCGTTCAGCTTGTTTCCACCAGGATTGTCGGCGTTGCCCTGGGTAACCAGCAGCAGATCGGACCACTTATAGGTCCAGTAGTCGACGTAGGCTTCACTGGCCAGCAGTTTTTGAACAAGCTTCTGCCGCTTGCCGGGGTCGGCACCGGAAAGAAAGTCCTCCGTCTCGGCAGCGGAGGGCAGCGTCCCGGTACTGTCTAAATAAGCACGGCGAACAAACTCGCTGTCACTCGCGAGCCCAGAGGGTTCGATATTGAGAACTTTCAACTTGTCGAGCACCAGACCGTCGACATAGTTGTTCCTCTTTGCGTTGAGAAATGCGGCTTCGTCAACTTTGTTCGGGAAGGGAACCACCATGCTTGCCACATCCACCTTGCTTAAATACATGGTGGTGATGCCGGCTTCGCCCGCCCCTTTGAGCTCGACCTGGCCACGATCGTTCACACTGGCTGTTCCGGCGTTCGTGGATTCAAACCGCACCCAACCGCTGACGTCTTCGCGATAGCCATCGTCGAAGTGAGCAGTGACGAGCAACTGCTGTTTGGCGCCAGGCCGCAGCTTCAGATTGCGCGGCTCAACGCTGATACTTTCAATCCGGCGGTCGGCAGTCGAAGGAGGTTGAGTGCCTTCCGAGATCCAATCAGCGATGACCTTGTATTCCAACGAATCTGCGCCAAAGCGTCGTCCACCCGCGTGCGGAACCAGAAGCGTTGGCTTAAGGAGAACCAGGCTGCGGCCGGGATCCTGTGTCGAGATGCGCCGTCCCACGGCTTCTCGCGTCAGGACGTTGTAGTCTGCAGCCGGATCGTATCCACGCAGGGTCAATTTGAATCCGTTTTTACCGGCTGCCGCGCCATGACAGGCGCCCATGTTGCATCCTGTCTTGGTGAGCACCGGAATCACATGGTTCCGAAAACTCCATCGAGGCGTCTGTTCGATGTCTTTAGCGGAGACGGGAACGGAGGCGGTGAGCGCTCCAACCGAAGCCGTCAGCATGGTCGATCCGCTGGCCAGCGGAGACAACGCGGCGTCTGAGACTTGGACGATCTTGGCATTGGCTACCGCGATTTTTGCTTTTGCGGTGACATCCTCAGAATAGCCATCCGCGTAAAACCCCTGAACCACCACTTGCTGACTGGCTCGCCGGCTGCCCAGGACGATCTCGGACGGAAAGATCCTGATGGACTGGAACGGCTTCTCTGCGACAGCCTTGGATCGAGAGTTTGTGGAAGCGGGAAGAGGAAAGCTAAGAGCGACGAGGACAATGCCTGTCAAAACCAGACGTCGAAATGCCATAGTGTGTGTTCATCTCCATCGTTTGAGCTGCCAGCGGCGGTCCACGTTGAGCAGTCGTCGAGCCGTAGCGCAGACCCTCGAGTTTCGAGGGTCTGCGGCATGTCTGCAGTTTAAGCGCACCGCTCGATTCAAAACCGTGCCTGCCATTTCGTTGGGAGGTCTGCAGCCAGTTCGGCGATTTGAGGAACAACCGCAGACCTCCAAACTGCGGAGGTTCTGCGCTACAAAGCCACCCTACGCCAGCAGTTCCTTGACTGGCTGAGCGTTGTTATCCACCAACGGCACAATGCGGCCCAGCTGCGCTGGCAGGAATGATTCCAGGTCGAAACCCATAAGGTGATAGACGGTGGCGGCAACTTCAGCGGGAGTTACCGGTCGGTCCTTGGGCGCGCCGCCAATCTCGTCGGAAGCACCTACGACTTGCCCTCCCCGGATGCCCCCTCCTGCAAAGATGCAGGTCCAGCAGGCTGGCCAGTGATCGCGCCCTCCCGCCGGATTGACTTTCGGCGTCCTTCCAAATTCTCCAGTGGCGAGCACCAAAGTTCGTTCCAGCAGGCCGCGCTGCGACAAATCCTCCAGCAAGCTGCTGAAGGCGTTGTCAAACATCGGACCGACGAGGTCACGATAGCAGCTGATGGGGCTGAAAGGCCGCGAACCATGGATGTCCCAGGTGATCTCATCGAACACCGTCTCAAACATGTTCACGGTGACGTAGCGCACGCCCGCTTCGATGAGGCGCCGGGCCAGCAGGCAGCTTTGGCCAAAGCGATTGCGACCGTAGGTATCGCGGAGCTTGTCGGGCTCGCGTTCCAACTCGAAGGCTTCCCGAGCTCTAGCCGATGACATGAGCCCGTAGGCCTGATTGAAATTGGTGTCGAACAGCTTGGCGTCGGGCGTCGATTCAAAGCCCTTCACAGCCTGGTCTACCAGTTGCCGCCAATGTCGCCGCCGATCCGTCCGAAGCGACGAAATGTAGTCAGGAGGCAGCATGTCGGGTACTTTGAAGTTCGGATCGGAGGGATCGGATCCCAACACAAATGGGTCATAGCTCTTGCCGAGAAAGCCGGCGTCCTGGCCGTGCGGCAGGCCGCCGCCGGTGTTGCCGATGGGTCGAGGCACCAGCACATGGGGGGGGACAGCGCCTCGGCCACCCTTTTTGTAGGCCAGCACCGATCCAAAGTTAGGTGAAACGACGCCGCCCTGAAACAGACGTCCCGTCTGCATCATCTGATGACCGGTGTCATGCACCGCGGCTGCAGTGTGGTAGAGGCTTCGCACCAGCGCGTATTTGTCGGCCATCCTGGCCATGCGAGGAAAGTTCTCGCAGATCTCGATGCCGGCTACGTTGGTCTTGATCGGTTTGTAAGGGCCGCGGATCTCTGACGGAGCGTCTGGCTTCATATCCCAGGTGTCGAGCTGGCTCGGACCGCCCACCAGAAACAACTGGATGACGTTGAGATCTTTGTCCTCAAAGACGGCGCCTTGAGCCTTGAGTGAAAACAAGTCTGTCAGGCCGAACCCCATCAGTCCCAACGTGCCGGCGTGCAAGAAATCCCGCCGTGTAAAGCCATCACAAAAATGCACTGCTTTGTCGGCATCCAGTCTAATCACGTTCGCAACCTCCACATGCTTGAAACTTAGTTCAACGCCTTCGTTGTCTCCCTTTTCATAAAGGGCGTACAAACAGTTGCTGTAGCGGCCTGCGAACGCCGGTTCGGCGCTCACAGAGCGCAGCTACAAGTTTTACAGCTCCGCGGAGACAACGAGCGGTGAGCGGGCGTCTGACAGCCGCAGCGCGCAACCCTACTCTGCCTTTGCGGCTGAACTCACATTGATCGTTTCGCCGTCGAGTGCGCCTTCGAGGACAACCTTGTCCCCGAGGAGTGACTTCACCTTCTCGGCTCCTTCGAGCTTGAACACCTTCTTATCGCTGTCCTGCACAAAAACAATCGGCTGTCCGCCCTCAACACATTTGATGGAACAACCCTTATGGGCTGCCTTGGCGCCGTTCGCCGCGCATTTGGCATCAGACAGCCAGCCTGTCCATTTTCCCTTCTCGGCTGCAACCACGGTCAGACCGGACACGAGTAAAGCTACGAGTGCGATCCCTGCGACTTTCTTCATGAGAATCTCTCCCCTTTTTTTCTTGGGCTGGAATGGTGACTAACCCGTATCTCGATGGATATTAATGAGAATAAGGACTGGAAAATTCCCTGTCAAGGGTAAAGGCCGCCGCGTCAGGATTCCATTGTCCGCTTGCCGGAATAGGGATGAAAGACAGTTGGGAAAGCAGTTGCAGAGCGGTTCCGCCACATTCCTGAAAGCTCACGCCTCGAAGCGGTTATAATCGCGCTCCTCGAACCCGCTCGACCGGGCGTCATGTCTCTTAGTCTGAAGGGCTCGCAATGAAACGCTTTTTCATCGTTTTGCTTTTGGCAGCGGTGCTGTGGTTTACGAGATTTTCTCTGAACGCCGACCCCAGACAGGCCAGAAACTGGCCCCAGTGGCGCGGACCGGAAGGCACGGGCGTTTCCGCTGAGACGACCTTGCCGGTCGAGTGGAGTGCCGATAGCGCGCGCTGGAAGACTCCGTTGCCCGGTCGGGGCCACTCGTCACCTGTCGTGTGGGGCAATCGAATTTTTGTCACCGCCGAAATCGACGGCCAGGTCATCCCTGGCGCGCAGGCTCCGAAACACATGATGGACGGGAAGGAGTTCAGGCACCCGGATAGTGTGGGGGCTGACCGGAGCCATACGCTCAAGGTGTTCTGCATTGATCGCCTGAGTGGAAAAATTCTTTGGGAGCGAGTGGCCTACGAAGGCGCGGTTTACGACGACCGCCACCGGAAGGGCAGCTATGCCGCGCCAACGCCGGCGTCTGACGGTCGCCATGTTTACGCTTATTTCGGAACGGAAGGGCTTTACTGCTACGACTTTAGCGGCAAGCTGGTCTGGAAGGCGTTGCCGGGCCAGATCGGTAATGTCGGCATGGGACCGGGCACGTCGCCTATTCTGTTTGAAAACCTGGTCATCCTGCAGTGCGACGAAGAGAACGCTGAGAAATCCTTCCTCCTCGCTTTGGACAAACAGAGCGGCAAAGAGGTCTGGAAGACTCCGCGCAAAGTCCAGATCACCTGGTCGACCCCTCTGATCGTTCGTTCCGGTTCGGGCGCGGAGCTGGTGACCAGTGGCAACGAACTCATCATTTCTTACGATCCGAAGACCGGAAGAGAACTCTGGCGGACGAAAGGGCACGGCAGCAATGCCATTGCAACGCCCCTCGCAGGAGATGGCATCGTTTTTGTGTATGCCGGCTTTCCCGAAAAGCGCACGTTTGCCATCCGAGTCGGGGCGTCGGGTGATATCACAGGAAGTCCGAATATCCTTTGGCAATATGAGAAGGGGACAGCGTATGTCCCATCGTCGATTCTCTACGGACCGTATCTTTACCTGCTGACCGACCGTGGCATCGTGACCTGCCTTGAAGCCAAAACAGGGAAACTGGTTTATGAAGGCGGAAGGGTTCCGGTTCCGGCGACATTTACTGCATCCCCGGTGGCTTTCGATGGCAAGATCCTTCTGACCAGCGAGGATGGAGATACGTTTGTGGTCAAGGCCGGGCCGAAGCACGAAGTGTTAGCGACCAATTCGATTGGAGAGCCCGTGTACGCCTCCCCAGCGCTCTCCGACGGGATGATCTTCATTCGTGGGGAGAAGAATCTCTATTGTTTTGGAAGAAGACCAGGGACGTGATCTGGCTGGCTTCTTGCGTCTTGCTCGACTATTACTTCGACGAACTCCGCGGGTCCTTCCAGCGGGTTTTTCTAACGCAACCATGAAGCGTCTTCTGCTCGTCAGCAACTCCACAAATTTTGGCGAGCCCTTTTTGCAGCATCCCTTGAGGACGATACAGAACTTCCTCGGCGCATCCCTGAAGAGTGTTCTGTTCATCCCTTATGCCGGCGTGCGGATTTCCTTTGCCGACTATGCGGCACTGGTTCGTGAGCGATTCGCCAAGGTTGGAATCGATTCGGTCTCGATTCACGAAAGCAGGAGCCCGAAAGATGCAGTGGAGCAGGCTGAAGCCATTGTGATCGGAGGCGGGAATACATTTCATTTGCTGAACCAGCTTTATGTCAACGATCTGCTGGAAGCTATCCGCCGGAAGGTCGAGCTGGGCGTTCCTTACATTGGCTGGAGCGCCGGATCGAACGTGGCCAGTCCCACCATTCGCACGACCAACGACATGCCGATCGTTGAGCCGCCCAGCCTGGAAGCACTGGGCCTGGTGCCGTTTCAGATCAATCCGCACTACACGGATGCAATGCTGCCGCGTCACGGTGGAGAGACGCGCGCCCAGCGGCTGACGGAGTTCGTCGAAGTGAACCCTGGCGTGACAGTTGTTGGCCTTCAGGAAGGCAGCATGTTGCTGATTGAGGGGAATCGAATCGAGTTACTGGGAAAGAAAGCGGCCAAGATTTTTCGAAAAGGGCAGAACCCGGCCGAGTATGTTCCAGGAGATTCCCTGCAGTTCCTAACATTACTTTGTTGAGTCGCTCTCTGATATGAGTGGCGCATACATTGTGATTTCTACGACGCATCCGAACCTGTTCGCACACATGGTGTGCGCCACCCAGACAATCGGTGCCAGAGTTAACAGAGTAATACGAATGATATGATTGTTATCGGGATGCATTCCAACCTCTGGGCGCTCTGAACAGGGGCGATGAAGGGAAATTCGAGCTACCCAAAGAGCTTCGTGCCAGGCGCCAGGTGCGCCTTGCAGACATCCTCGTTGAGGGTCACTCCCAAACCCGGCCTGTCAGGCAGCGTCAGGTAACCGTCCTTGTATAGCGGCCCGTCCCACTCGACCATCTGCGACCACCAGGGAATATCCACGCTGTCCGACTCCAGCTGGAGGAATGACCTTGAGGCCATCGCAACATGGCCGGAACCAAGCGCGCCTACCGGCGAACCGTAGTTGTGGATGGCCATCGGAATGTAGTAGAGGTCGGCCAAATCGCCGATGCGCTTGGTCTCCAAGAGGCCGCCGGTTTTTTGTGTGTCGGGCTGAACAATGTCGCAGGCCTGCTTCTCCACATAAGGCCTGAACTGATGGCGAGTATAGAGATTCTCCCCGGTGGCAATAGGCGTCTTGGTTCCTGCCGCGATTCGGGCCATGGCATCGGGGTTTTCAGGAGGAGTCGGATCTTCCAAAAAAAGCAGGTTCAGCGGTTCCACCATCTGCGCAAACTTCAGGGCATCGCGTGTGTTGTATTCCCAGTGGCAGTCCACCGAAAGATCGATCTTGTCTCCAATGGCCTTTCGAATGGCTTCGAGGATGCGCAACCACTGCTGCATCTCTTCGTTGGTGACGGAGCGATTCCAAAACTCACGCCGGTATTTGTAGGGGACTTTCCCTGCAACCCCTTGCCCGCGGCTTTCCCAATCAAGGTCGAACTTGATCGACCGGTAACCGAGTGACAACGCCTTTTGGGCTTCCTCTACCCAAGGTGCCGGATCGGGCGTTGACGGCGATCCCGTGTCGAAATAGACCATCAGCTTCTCGCGGTACTTACCGCCGAGCAAAGCGTAAATGGGAACGTTCAGAATCTTTCCGGCCAGGTCCCACATGGCAGATTCAATGCCAGCGATGGCGGAAGTGAGGGAACCCGCGGCAGATCCGATGCCCGAGCCGGCCTCCATCAGCCGGCTCCAATGAGTCTCAACTAGGAGCGGATCCTGGCCCACCAGAAGTGGCTTCATGGCATGAACGTGTTCGATGATGCCCTGCCTCGCAAAAGCTTCGCCGATGCCAAACAGCCCGGAATCACTCTCGATCTTGACGAGGTTGAAGAGGTAGCGCGCCATCACTTGAGCCGTTTTGATGTCGGTGATCTTCACCTTGCCAAGATCCGTGGCCGCTCTGGGCAGGGCTTGAACAACCTTCGGAATGCCAGCCAATGTTGCGGCCGTCAATGTGCCGGCACTCATCCGGAGAAAATTTCGGCGGCTCAGTTCTGAACTAGGCATGGAATCCTCTGATGCATTAGGATAGGCATCGGATTCTAGCACAGGAAGTGGCCGGAAAATGGAGAGCTAGCCTGACAAGCACTCGAAGAATATGCTTGTGCGACTCCGCGCGTCTTCGCCGATGACTCGCAACTTTCAGTCCTTTCCGACGCCCCCGACAGTCCGCCTTGCCCTTGATTTGTGTTTTGCCTTCAAGGAGAACCGGCTCCTGATGCGGGCAGACGGGAATGGCAGTCCTGTTCCTTTCGTTTTAGACCTCAATGAGCTGGGAGTCGCATCGGCGCCTGGCCACTACTTGGGATGTCTCGGCGATGTACATTGCTATGCCGTTCAGCTGGCGGAGGAAAGCGCACCACGCGGCATGGTCTTCAGAGACCTCCGTTCCGCGCTGATGGTTCTCGACGAGCCCTTGGGCGCTCTGGCGGGCCGGGCATTCCAAATCGTTCAGTGGGATCGAACGCACCAATTCTGTGGTCAGTGCGGATGCCGCACGGAATCGCTGGCCAGCGAGCGGGCCAAGAAATGTCCTCAGTGCGGGCTGCTGCAATTTCCGCGCCTGTCACCCGCAATTATCGTGCTGGTGCGGCGGGGCAGGGAATTGCTGCTGGCCCGTTCTTGCCTTCTTCCTGCAGGCATGTACAGCATGCTTGCCGGATTTGTGGAGCCAGGAGAGACCTTGGAGGAGGCTGTCGCTCGCGAGGTGATGGAAGAAACAGGGATAACCATCAAGAACATTCGATACTTTGGCAGCCAGCCCTGGCCGTTCCCGCACTCGTTGATGATTGGCTTTAGAGCGGAGCACGCCGATGGCGAGCTCGACATCGACAAAAGGGAACTCGAAGACGCGAACTGGTACCTGCCGGAACGTTTGCCCGTTCTTCCGCCCAAAATCAGCATTGCGCGGCGGCTCATCGACAGCGCCTTGAACGAATGACACCGCAACACAGGCAGCCATCGAGTGTCACACGAAGTCCATAACAGTTGTGAGATATTCCTTCAGTCATCGAAAGAAACGGGGAGCTCAATGCCTATGTCGAAATCCAAGCACACTGCGATCTTGGTCTGCTCGCTCTGCATTGTATTGCTAACGATTCCATTGTGTGCAGCTCCGGATGGCAGATGGCAGCCTGTGCATTTGCCCTCAGGCAAGATTCTCATTGAGCCGCCTGCAGGCACCCTTATCGCAGACTTGAATGCTTTCCCAATCAACTCAGCTACCAGTCCGGATGGCCGGTATGTCGCGTTCCTCAACAATGGCTACGGACATGCGGCCTCGGCTTTTCGAAAGTCCATTGCGATCTACGACCGTGTGACAGGACAAGTCGCCGACTTCACCGAGCCCGGCACTGGCCTCAATTTCGACGGTCCGGCTGACATTTGCACACCGTTTTACGGCCTGGCTTTCAGCTCAGACGGAAAGCGACTGTACCTGTCATTGGCGTCCACAAGGAAGGATCCCAAGCTTGGTGACCGCACCCAGAATGGCATTCGCATCTTTCGAGTTGGTGAAAGAGGGCTTCATGCCGAAGGCTTCATACAGGTTCGACCGTCAGATGTTCCGTTGCCCGAGGGCATTCGCCAGAACAACCCGGCACCCACGCCGTCTGGCATTGCCGTCCGACCAGACCCAGAAAACCCGGGTGAAGACCTTATCTACGCGGCATTGACACTCAGCGATGCGGCGGTCGAGCTAAGCAGCGCCTTCAAACGGGTGAAGCGGGTCTTCAATCTCCACACAAATGCGGACCATCCCGCTATCCCGGCGGAGTATCCCTATGCCACAGCGCTTTCGCACGACGGCCGGACGCTTTACGTGAGTCTCTATAACGGCTCGGCCGTTTCGATCGTCGACCTGCAAACGGGCAATGCTTCACACGTCGCTGTGGGGTTGCCGCAAACCGGACCTTCGTCGCCTAGCAGCCATCCGAGTCATCTGGCACTTCACCCATCGGGGAAAGCGGTGTTTGTCGCTGTTGAGAACACAGACCTCATCAGCATCATTGACAGCGATCCGGCTTCCGCGAGCTACCGCAAAGTGGCAGGGAACTACGATGTGAGAACTGAAGAGATGAAGGCGCGCACGCTCTGGGGCGCCGGTCCCAACCATCTTACCTTTGCACCAGACGGCAAGCGGCTCTTTGTCACGCTGGGCCTGCTCAACGCAGTCGCCGTGGTCCGGCTGGAAGGCGACAACGCTGCGGCGATGCGAGCGACGGTTGAGGGCTACCTGCCGACGCTGTGGTACCCACACACCACAGAGATCAGCAAAGATGGAAGCACTCTCTATCTGACGAGCGGCAAGGGAGAGGGAACGGGCCCCAACAAACCCAACCGGCCTTTCCCGCCGGGACAGCGTCCGGGAGCTTACGGACCGGTTCTTCTTAAAGGATCACTCCATGCCCTTGCGGTCAGCGATGCCGCCATGAAGTTGGCGGAGCACACGCGAGCGGTGAAGCGTAACAACCAACTGGATGCCGACTCGCTGCGAGCGGCCCGCCGCGCTCTGACCTTCAATCCCATCAAGCACATCATTTACGTGATTAAGGAGAATCGCACCTACGATCAGGTCTTCGGGGACCTGGAGGGCTCTCGCGCTGACAAGACCTGTTTGTATTTCGGCGAGCGCTTCACTCCGAACCACCATCGGCTGGCCCGTGAGTTCGGCATCTTCGACAACTTTTTCGACAGCGCCGAGGTCAGCTTCAATGGGCATACCTGGAGCACGGCAGGAATCAACAGTGGCTGGAACGAGCAGCAATGGCAAATCAACTACTCCACCAAGAACTTCACCTACGATTCAGAAGGGCGCAACAACGAGATCTACCCTATTGAGCACAATCAGGCCGACGTCGACACGCCCCAGGGCGGCTACATCTGGGACACTGTGGCTGCTGCAGGAAAAACGATCGGAATGTACGGCGAATACTGTGATAACCCCGACCATCCACGCCAGCAGTTGAAGAAAGGCGATCCTCTACCCGCTTTCCTGGTTCATCCGAAGATCGGCCCCAGCAGCCCTTTTCCGTGGCAAATTCCAGTATTTGCCGGTCTCGATGCCAATGGCACTGTGGTGGGCGGCACCATTCCGACCAAGACGGTGTTTCGAGGATCTTTTCAACCGCTGTTCGCGGGCTATGACCTGCTCCATCCTGACGTTTTCCGCTTCCAGGTTTGGAAACGCGATTTTGATCAGATTGCAAAGGTCCAAAAGGACACCGGCAAAGATACGCTGCCCGCGCTGAGCATCGTCCGCTTCGGAAACGACCACACCCGCGGGGTGGCCCCGGGCGGGCCGACTCCTGACGCGAGCGTTGCCGACAACGACCTGGCACTGGGCCTGCTTGTTGAGGCGATTTCAGGCAACTCGTACTATTGGGGCAACACCGCGATCATCGTTCTCGAAGACGACGCACAGGCAGGTTGCGACCACGTGGATTCGCACCGCAGCATTGCCTTGTTCATCTCCAAGTACAGCCAAGGAAGCCGGCAGAAGCCGCATATCGACTCGAGGTTTCTCACCACAGTGAGCGCCATCAGCACGATTGAGGCGCTATTGGGCCTGGCGCCGAACAATTTGATGACAGCTACGGCTCCCCTGTTTTTCACAACACTGGAACAGGACTCGGCAAAATGGCACGGTTCCTATCAGGCCGATTATTCCAACCTCGATAACGGGCTGATCTTTGAAGAGGCTACCGGCAAGATTCGCGAGCAGCCAGAGCTTAAGGAACTGGTAGACTTGACGGGAACGCTTGAAATGGAAGATGCCGACCAGGCAGATGCCAACGCTCTCAACTACGTCCTCGAGCGCTGGGTCATGCTGCAGGGAAGGCTGAATTGCTGCGGAAAGTGAAGATCCCGCGACGCCTGCAAAGGCGGAAGAAAGCAAGCGAGCCCGGCAGTTCTGCCAGGCCAGTAGAGCGAGGCGCCTGGGGTCTTCGCTATCACAGGGCAGTTCCCAACTACTGAAAGGGCGGAGCCCATGAAGCTCGAAACCATCGCCGTGCATGCAGGACGGAAGATTGATGCGGGATCTGGAGCCGTAGCACCGCCCATCCTGCTCTCGACAACCTTCGAACGCGCTGCCGACGGAACTTTTCCGAAGGGGCACATCTACGCGCGCAGCGGCAACCCCAATCGCGAGGAGCTCGAAAGCTGCCTGGCATCGCTCGAAGGTGGAGCCGTGGCAGCGGCTTTCGCCTCCGGTTCTGCCGCGACTATGGCTTTGTTTCAGGCTCTCAGGCCCGGTGACCACGTCATCGCGCCGCTGGACGCTTATTGGGGTACTACCGTCCAGTTGCGCGAGATCCTCTGTCCGTGGGGGTTGGAGGTCTCTTTCGTCGAGATGAGTGACCTCGCGAACGTCGAGACAGCGCTGAGGCCGCAAACTCGTCTGATTTGGGTTGAGACACCGTCGAACCCTCTTCTGAAGATCGTCGACATTGCAGGCGTTCTCAAGCTGGCACGCAGAGCCGGCACGTTGGTGGCTTGTGACAGCACCTGGGCGACGCCTGTCCTGCAGCGACCGCTTGAACTGGGGGCGGACCTGGTGATGCATGCCACTACAAAGTATCTGGGGGGGCACAGCGACGTTCTCGGAGGAGCGCTCATCGCAGCCCGAAATGATGAGTTGTTTGAGAGGATTCGCAAAGTCCAGACAACCGGCGGGGGCATTCCTTCGCCCTTCGACTGCTGGCTGGTGCGCCGCGGGGTAAGCACCCTGCCTTGGCGGGTGCGGGCCCAGTCGGAACAGGCGATGCGCATCGCGCAGTTTCTCAGCACCCATCCGAATGTCGCGGCAGTCCACTATCCGGGGTTGCCGCAGCATCCTGGACACGCCATTGCCGCTCGCCAGATGACTTCATTTGGAGGCATGCTCGCGTTCCAGGTTCGGGGAGACAAGAGCAAGACGATGTCGGTCGCAGCCCGAGTCCGGGTGTTCACACGCGCTACCAGCCTGGGTGGTGTCGAGAGCCTCATCGAGCACCGGGCCTCAGTCGAAGGTCCCGGCACGCGGGCTCCGGAGAATCTGCTGCGCGTGTCGGTAGGGCTGGAACATGTGGAAGATCTGATCGAAGACCTCAACCAAGCGCTGGCTTGAGCCACGCATTCAACCTAGTGACCGATCTGGCTGGCTGCAACTCTGGTCGATGCAACTTGCCCCTGCCTGATTCCCCTTGATTGGATAACGCGCAAAGCCTGGCTGAAATGGCTTCATTGGGTGATGCCTTCGAGAGCCAGCCGCTCTCGTCCTTCGAGAGGCCCTCAAGTTTGAGCTTCACGAATGGGTGTGGCATGATTCCGGCGCGACGGCGACCGATAGGAGGAATCGGTTGACAGAAGAATCATGGAGATGAGGCTTTTCACTTTCGGCTTCAGGTTCACGATGGAGTCAACCGATGTGCTCGACAGCCAGTCGGTCTTATCCTCCTAAAGAGGCGCCACGAAGTGTGTGTTGGCCAGAGTGGGCTGATGACATCGTTCTAGAGGAGTTCCTCTGAAATCCAAGAGAAACAGTTGGGACAAAGGGAAAAAAGGCAAGAAATCGAGCTTTGAGGTCACTCGCGGGCATCCACTGCCGCCCGGAGCAAGCTTGAAGCGCAAGGGCGTGAATTTTGCCGTTTTCTCGCGTCATGCAACATCCATGACTTTGGTGATCTTCCCATCGGGAGAGTCTGACGAGACTGTCGAAATCCCGCTGGACCCCCGCTTCAACCGGACGGGCGATGTCTGGCACGCCTTTGTCCACGGACTCGACACGGCAATCCGCTACGGTTACCGGGCAGATCGCTCTCCCAATCCCGAACCTCATATTCACCGCTATGACCCGAGCCAAATCTTGATTGATCCCTATGCCCGGGCACTCTCCGGTGGTGAAGTTTGGGGTGAGAGCCTGAATCTGAAGATGCCTCACACGGAAGCCGAACTTGTGAGGCATCGGCGTTCACTGGTGCTCGAAGGGGGCTATGACTGGGGGGATGATCACCCATTGAACACTCACCTTGCCGATTCGATTATCTACGAAATTCACGTGCGTGGCTTTACGCAGCACCCATCGTCAAAAGTGAAGAAGCCCGGAACATTCGCGGGAGTTATTGAAAAGATTCCCTACCTCAAAGAGTTGGGCGTTACGGCGGTGGAACTGATGCCCATCACCGAGTTCGAAGAAAACGACAACCCCAGACACAACCCACTTACCGGCGAAGGACTAAAGAATTACTGGGGCTATCACCCGATCAGTTTCTTCGCGCCCGAAGCCGCCTACGCGTCGGGCTTCCCTGTGCCAGAGTTCAAGACGATGGTCAAAGCCCTGCATGAAGCCGGAATCGAAGTGATCCTGGACATGGTTTTCAACCACACCGCCGAGGGTGACGAGCGAGGGCCGACGCTCTGCTTTCGCGGTCTTGACAACAAGATTTACTACCTGATCGATCCGGTGACCGGGAAGTATGCGAACTTCTCCGGCTGCGGCAACACTTTGAATTGCAACTACCCGGTGGTGCGCCTGCTCATCTTCGAGAGCCTGCGATACTGGGTAACCGAAATGCACGTCGATGGCTTCCGCTTCGATCTGGCATCCATTCTTGGGCGTGGAACCGATGGCTCGGTTCTCGCCAGCCCACCCCTGCTGGAGGTGATCGCAGCCGACCCGGTGCTGGCCAGGACTAAGCTGATTGCAGAGGCCTGGGATGCGGCCGGCCTCTACCAGGTGGGAACGTTTCCGAACTGGGGCCGATGGGCAGAGTGGAACGGAAAGTTCCGCGACGATGTTCGCCGGTTCGTGAAGGGTGACGCCAACATGGTTTCGCCACTGGCTACGCGGCTCGTGGGAAGCGCAGACCTGTATCAGGATGATGGTAGAGCGCCGTTCCACAGCATCAACTTCGTGACCTGCCATGACGGGTTCACTCTGATGGACCTGGTGTCGTACAACGAAAAGCACAACGAAGCGAACGGCGAGAACAATCTGGATGGTTCGGACGAGAATCACAGCTGGAACTGCGGCGAAGAAGGACCCTCGGAATCGCCTGCAGTAAATCGCTTGCGCAAGCAACATGTGAAGAACATGGCCACCGTCCTGATGATGTCGCAGGGAGTGCCCATGATTTTGAGCGGAGACGAAATGGGGCGCACCCAGCGTGGCAACAACAATCCTTACTGCCAGGATAACGACATCAGTTGGCTGGACTGGAGCTTCTTGGCAAAGCACCGCGATCTTTTTCGCTTCTTCAAGCTTCTGATCGCATTTCGCAAGGCGCACCCGGTGCTCAGAAAAAGAACCTACCAGAATCTAGATGAAACAGCTGGGTTTTTGTGGCACGGCGTAACGCCTGGCAATCCTGATTGGGGCTGGCATTCCCGTTTCCTCGGACTCCAGTTGCTGGGGGGAGATGCTGACAACGACCTCCTCATTTTGACCAACGCCTATGACGGACCTCTCAGCGTGGAACTGGCGAAGCCCAGCCGTCATGCGCAGTGGTTTCGTTTCATTGATACCGCTCTGACTCCTCCGTACGAGATCAATGACGAGGGCCAGTACAAGAAACTCGCACGGCAGAAGATCTATGAGGTTGCTTCCCGCAGTGTCGTCGTCCTGATCAGCGGATAATCTGCTGAAGCTTCTCAGCGCGCGCATGTGTCTGATCCTGAATGATCCGCTGTCTGCGAAGGTTCAGCGGTTTTTTAAGGCTCTCCTGAGTCTGGAAGCAATTGTGTTGTGCCGTTCTGCCAGAGGTGAATACACGATGATGCGGCGATGGATGTCCTTGGCTATCTTCCTGTGTGCTCCTGTGCTGCATTCCGGAGAGGCAGACGACGCCGCTCGTATTCACCACGAGCGCGGCGTCGAGTTTCATGTCAGGCGCTGCCTGGATGAAGCGAGCCGGGAATACGCTGCTGCCCTGAAGCTGGATCCTCCGACCGGGCCGACGGCTGCTCAGATCAAGCTTGCGGAGCGCTTTCTGCCCCGCCTTTATGTCACTCCGACCGAGCCCTTCAAACTGCAGGACTTCGCGGTCATCCTGCACCCCACTCGGCGTCTCATTGCGTACCACCTCTTCTGGGAAGATGACATCGATTTTCCGGAAGACAACGATCCGTGCGACCACGAGGTCGTCTGGGTCGAGTATGCTGAGGACGGCCAGACCCTCGCTCGATGTTCCGCTTACTTTCACGGCAGGCTCGTGCCTGGTGGCGCCGAGGCCCTGAAAGACGCGCGAGCGCATCAGGGGCGCCCGCGAGTAAATATCCAGTGGGGGAAGCACGGTTCAGTGCTGCTGGGCTGGGAAAAGTTGCCAATCGTTGCCAACGAAGGAGATTCTGAGAAAGGGTACTATCCTGTGAACCGTCCCGTAACGATGCTGGACTACAATCGAGGGACGTACGAAAAACTCTCGAAGGAAGGCCGCCGCCTTCCCGAGCATCCACTGGGAAAAAGCTGGCCAAGAAAGTTCTCGGGAAGCTGGGAGGCGTTTGTGGATTTCAGCAAGCTCATCGACCCACAAGAGCTTTTCTCGTCGCGCAAGATGATCCAAGTCAGCCGCTGGAACAGCGCCACCATTAACCAGCATTTTCTGCGCTACAATTTTCGGCCAAAGACGGAATGGCCCGACTGAAGCACCAAGTGTGAGTACTGGATACTGAGTGACGAGAGATGCCTGATCAGTCCAGCGGGTCAAAAGAAAAAGGCCTGTCAGCGAGAGCACATGCGACGTGGCTCTGCCGGTTGCTGCTTAGCATTCCGATTCTGATTGCGTTTGCGGGTTCCTGTCTCGGGCAAGGGGCGAAGGTTGGGGAAGCGGCGTTTCTTCCCGGAGGTCGAGTCCTGCTCGATGCCCATAACTGTTACCCCTACCATGGGCTCTTCAGTGACCGAATCGAAAGGGCTATCAAGACTGGCCTGCCTCTCGCCATTGAACAGGATTTAGTGTGGTACACCGACAAGAGCACCGGCAAATCCTGGTCGATTGTCGCCCATAACGCTCCCTTCTCCGGCAGCGAGCCAACCTTGAAGAGCCATTTTTTCGAACGCATCCGTCCGATCGTCGAGAGTGCCTTGCGTGAGAACAAAAAGAATGGATGGCCACTGATTACCTTGAATCTGGACTTCAAGACGGAGGAGGCGGAGCATCTGGCGGCCATCTGGGATTTGCTGGGTGAGTATGAAAGCTGGCTGTGCACAGCCGAGCGATCGTCCGAGAGCGCAAAACTCAGTCCTCTCCAGGTTCGGCCGGTGCTGGTTCTGACTGGAAGCTCTGAAGCCCAGCAGAGGGTTTTCCACGATGACGTTCTCGCCGGAAAGCCGCTGCGGCTGTTTGGAGCGGTGAGGCTGCGGGAGGGATCGACTTCGATTGATCAAAGGGTGCCGCCCGCCGACAACTATCGGCGCTGGTGGAACAACGCCTGGAGTGTGGTTGAAGCAGCAGGCCAGAGCCAGGCAGGAGAATGGACAGGCTCCGAGGTGGAACGCCTGAAGGCGCTGGTGCGGTGCGCCCACGCCCAAGGTCTTTGGATTCGCTTTTATACGCTGAACGGGCATGCACTAACAGCATCGCGAGGCTGGAATGAAAGCTACAACTTCGGCTCGGAAGAAGCTGCGCGCCTCCGATGGCAGGCAGCGGTTGCGGCTGGAGTGGATTTTGTCGCAACCGATCAATACGAGGCGTTTTCCAGTCTGAGAGCAAAGCAGGAAGGGAAGTGAGTCGCGTTTAAGGACCCGGCGCGTTTCTGGCATTCTCTCATTGGTGGAAGCGGGTCCATTTCAAACAGGTTGGCATCAGACGGAGGAAGTCATGCAAAGAAAAGCTGCAGCACAATGGCAAGGCGATTTGAAATCGGGGAAGGGCATTATCTCTACCGACAGCGGCGTCTTATCGAAGACGCAATACTCCTTCAGTACCCGTTTTGAGAATGGCGTCGGGACCAATCCGGAAGAACTGATCGCAGCCGCCCATGCCGGCTGCTTTTCCATGGCGTTGTCGGGCCAGCTGGGAGGGGCAGGCATGGTGGCCGAAAGCATCGACACGACAGCCGCGGTGACCATGGAAAAACTCGACGCTGGCTTTACCGTCACGAAAGTCCACCTGGATGTTCGAGCGAAGATCCCCGGCGCTGATGCTTCCGCGTTTGATGCGGCTGCCAACCGTGCCAAGACCGGCTGCCCCATTTCCCGCTTGCTGAACGCAACGATCACCATGGACGCGAAGCTTGTCTAGCAGGTGCTGAAAGACTCATCATAGCGGCGTCACCGGCTGCCCTCATTGTAGCGGCGCTCTATGAGCGTCGCTCTTTTGTAAGTTATAGAAATGCGACGGTCGCAGAGCGCCGCTACAACTCTTGCCCGGCGAAGCGATCGAGTTTTCAGGCACCAGGCGCCTTTCTCACCGTTACTCATGAGTTCCATTTGGGTCTTTGCAGCCCTGCGTTGGGAGTGCCAGGTTGTTCTCAGGCTGATGGCGGCTCCTGCGCGCGATGACGTGTTTCCCGGCGCCAGAACGGGTCGAATCGGACCCCATGACATCACCCTTCTCAAGACGGGCACCGGGCCCATTCAGGCCGGACAGCTGGCTGAGAGAGCTTTTCAAGCTTGCGGTGTGAGTCTTCCCTCAAAACCCGACGCAGCCTTGGTCGTGGGCCTTTGTGGGGGACTGGTTCCAAGGCTTCGAGAGGGGCAAGTGGCTATTTACCGGCACGTCCTGTCGGCTGAGGCGGGGCGTGAGCCAGTGCAGACGTCGCCCAACTTGGTCTCCGCGTTGACCAATGGGCTGACGTCAGCAGGTATTGAAGCGGCCATCACCGTCGGAGTGACCGTCGACCACTTCGTCACGGATCCAAGGGAACGCCAGCAGTTATCGTCCCGAGGCTGCGACGTAGTCGACATGGAAAGCCATGCGCTGGTTTCGGTCTTCACACGAAACGGCGTTCCCAGTGCGGTCATTCGTGTTGTCTCGGATGACTGCCGTCGCCCCATGCCTAAGCGCAGCAAAGCATTCCTAACCGAACCGCTGCGAACCGCCGGGCTCCTTCGGTCGGCGTTTCATGCTCTCCAGGTTTTGAGAAGGACACTCGAAGTCACTTTTTCCATGTCGGATCTGTGAATCTGCTGCTGATCTGCAGCGGTTTCTACAAGCCATCCGAGTCTTCCAGCCAGGATCGAAATATCGTCTGGGCAAAGTATGTTCCGAGGGTAAGCAGGCATCCGGCCGTGAATACCCAAGCCGCCGAAGCCGGCACCCAGTAGGCGCAACCAACGGTCGTGGTGAGACCGCCACCAAGGTGCAACAGGTCTGGCAGGCACTCCCAAATCGCGAGCCGTTTTTCCGTTGTGATCCTGCTCTGCAATTCCAATCGAAAGGCAGCGCTGAGTGGAGGTGCAACGTAGCGGCCAGCCAGAGCTTGATCGAGGGCCAGCTGTTTTGCCTGGAAAGCTGTGCATTCCGGGCAGCCGAGCAGGTGCCATTCAACCGCAGTCCGCAGGTCGCTGGGCAGCGAACAATCCAGGTTTTCCAGAATGAATTCTTGAGCGTCCCGGCAAGTCAAACTTTCACCCCCATCAGCGCGCCCAGCGCCTTCCGAGCCCGGTGCAGATGGCTCTTGACAGTTCCTTCGGGCAAATCGAGCATCTCGGCGACATCCTGAATGGACCGTTCCTGGAGATAAAAAAGCTCGATCGCTTGACGTTGCTCTACGGGCAACTTCGCCACAAGCCGGTCTACTTCCAGGTGGCACAACTCCGGCTCTTGCCTCGCGAAGGGCTCAGGCGCCTCTTCAAGGGGCAAAGCCCTCCGATGTCCCTCCGCTCGCAAATGTGAAATCGTCGTGTTCTTGGCAATCGTGTAGATCCACGTTGATAGAGATGCGCGACCGTCAAAGCGTGGCAACGCCTGCCACACTTTCAGAAAGACATCCTGGGTCGTTTCCTCAGCTCGGGCGGCGTTGCCAATCATGGAGAACACCAGGTGGAACACCTTGTTCTGATATTGCTTCAACAAGCCCGCGAAAGCCTCATCCCGTTTCTTTTCTGCGAGCAGTTGTTGGAGTTCGCCGCCCATTCGCTCCTTTGTACTCCCGAGCCCTGCGGAAGGTTGCAAAGGATCCGCTGCAACCGAACACTCCGTTCGTGAGTATAAAGGGAACGAAAGGAGACTCTGTCTATGGAAATGACCGTGATTACTGTTGCCGCGATAGCGTACCTGGCGTTTTTGCAGTGGATGCGGCACCACCGTCGTATCTTGATTCATCGTGAGCGTATCGCCGCGATTGAAAAAGGTGTCAGCGTTCCACCCCTGGAACAGGAGGTGCAGCGCTCGACCTGGAATGTACAGAGGATCTTGCTCTTGCTGGGTTGGAGTTGGGTGGCCGTGGGGGTCGGAGCCTTCGTAGTGCTCAGCGTCCTGTTGACCTTTCCGGCTAACACCCGCGATATTCCGCAAGGCATGCAGTATATCGGGCTGGTTGCTCTGGGTATTGGGATCGCACACCTCATCACGTACCGGGCGGGAGCCAAGCGAGGGCACTAGGCAGATTACTGAAAAACTCATTGTAGCGGCGCTCTGTGAGCGTCGCTGTTTTGTAGGTCGTAGAAATGCGACGGTCGCAGAGCGCCGCTACAACCCCTGCGCTGCGAATTATCAATTTTTGGAGACGGCGGACCGCAGCCCAGGGTGCAGGGCAGCGACCCCTGGGTTGACCTACAGGCCGGGCCTCGTGATGGCCCCCTCGGCGGCGGATGACACCAGCGCCGCGTACTTGGCGAACACGCCTGAGCTGTAGCGCGGCTGAGGTTCTTTCCAATTCCCAAGACGCTGCTGGATGACTTCAGCGCTCAGCTCGACATCCAACCTGCGGTTCTTGATGTCGAAGACAATCATGTCTCCCTCCTGGAGGGCAGCGATAGGGCCGCCGCGGGCAGCCTCTGGGGCCACATGGCCCGCCATCAGCCCCCGTGTAGCGCCGCTGAACCGGCCGTCCGTAAGGAGCGCCACCGTTTCCCCTAGCCCGGCGCCGACGGCCGCTGCCGTGACTCCCAGCATCTCCCGCATGCCAGGTCCGCCGCGCGGTCCTTCATAACGAATCACCAGGACGTCTCCGGTTTTGATCGTTCCGTGCGTCACGGCAGTCATGGCGTCCTCTTCACGATCAAAAACCCGCGCAGGCCCCCGATGATAGAGGCGTTCATGTCCGGCCATCTTCACCACAGAGCCTTCCGGGGCGATGCTGCCTCTCAGAATGACCAACCCACCAGTCGGCTTGATAGGGTTCGACAACGGATGAATGACATCCTGGCCAGGAGTTTCAACCGCTGGCCGGGCAGCGTCGCCCAATGTCTGCCCGTCCACATTCTTCTGCGAGGGGTCAACATGGCCGCCCTCGACGAGCCACTTGGCGATGAGGGGCACGCCACCCGCCTTGTCCACGTCGACAGCAACGTACTTGCCGCCGGGCTTGAGATCGGCCAGCAGCGGGGTGCGCGAGCTGATGCGGTCGAAGTCGTCGATCTGCAGAGGAATGCCGGCCTCTCGCGCCATGGCAAGTAGATGGAGGACGGCGTTGGTCGAGCCGCCGGTGGCGGCCACGCTGGCGATGGCGTTCTCAAAGGCTTTGGGCGTCAGAATGTCGCTTGGGCGCACACCCCGCCGCAGGATCTCCATGATCAGCTTGCCGCAGTCGAGGCTCACTTTGTACTTGCGCGGATCCGTAGCCGGCACGCTAGAAGAGCCAAAGGGCGACAAGCCGATAAACTCCATGACCGTGGCCATCGTGTTAGCGGTGTATTGCCCGCCGCAGGCGCCGGCGCCCGGGCACGCAACATTCTCGATTTCGAGCAGCTCAGCGTCGGTGATTTTCCCGGCAGCGTTGGCGCCGACCGCTTCAAACACGTCCTGGATGGTGACATCTTTTCCTTTGTAGCGGCCCGGGGCGATGGACCCGCCGTAGAGCACTAGAGACGGAACGTCGAGCCGGATCAGACCCATGGCTGCGCCGGGAATCGTTTTGTCGCAGCCAACCAGCGCGACAACGGCGTCAAACATGTAGCCCCGCGCTACGAGCTCTATGGAGTCTGCCACCATCTCGCGGCTCACCAGAGAGGCCTTCATCCCTTCGGTTCCCATAGTGATGCCGTCGCTGATAGCGATGGTGTTGAATTCCATCGGCGTGCCGCCTGCCGCCCGGACACCTTCCTTCACCTTCACGGCCAGTTCACGCAGGTGAAAGTTGCAGGGCATGGTTTCGATCCACGTATTTGCAATGCCGACGATGGGACGTGCCAGGTCGTCTTCAGAAAATCCAATGCCCTTCAGGTAGGAACGTGCCGGCGCCCGGTCGCGCCCTTCGAAAATAATGTGGCTTTTATGTTTCGGGTTGAATGCCATGAAGCTTCCCTCTTGTCACGACAGAATGAATGAATATGGCGCGCAGTGTCAATGAAGTCGGCTGGCGGCGCGCCGCACATTCTAGGCGAGCGACTCAGTGCTGGCAACGGATTTCATGGATTTTGATGGTTCTAGGGAGTATGGCTTTGGGGCTCAAATCCACGGCTAAGTCGAGGGGAGAAATTGGGGATGAGGGGCAGAGGGGTATTGTTGTGCCATCGCTCCTAATAGAAAATCTCTTGGCGTAATCCTTGCGCGATGATTGCTGCTGCACTAGGCTCCTTGCTGTTAGTCGGTCAGTTTCCAGTTACGCCGCAGGCCTTCCATCCCGACCTTGCCAGGAGGATAGCTGTGGGATACGGGTCGTGTTGAACGAAATGGACGAGATTTACCCGCCGTTGTCGGTACACCCTCCTGCCACTTCGAATGAAAACGCCTCTTGATTTCCTTCCCTGACCGTTTCAGTTACTTCCGCTCCCGAAGATTCTCTGGACCTTCGATTCTCGGGTGCCACTGAATCAGTGAACAGGCAAATACCTGGGCCCATCGGCCCTAGCAGCCGTGCCATTTGTACCAGATTTTGCTATGTTTCCCATGCCAAACAACGTTTCCTAGTCCAAGCTTTAGCGCTACCGGGGAGGGAATTGCATGGAATCCATGACTCTTGCTGCAAGTGCAGCGGCCTTGCTCACGCCTTACCTTGTCAAAGCTGCTGGCAAGGCCGCTGAGAAGATCGGAGAGAAGACAGTGGAAATGATGCCGACAGCCGTCGGCAGGCTCTGGCAGGCCATCACGGCGGGCTTCAGCGGGAAGCCGGCTGCGGAGGAAGCCGTTAAGGACCTGACTGCGAAGCCGCAAGACGAAGACAATGTGGCCAGCTTTCGGAAAGAACTCAAGAAGGCCTTGGAAGCCGATGCCCGGTTTGCTGGCGAACTGGCCCGCCTGCTGGGTGACGCTCAGCGCGAGTCTGTTCAGACCATCAACAACACTGGCTCCGGCGCCGTGGCAACCGGCGGGGGCGTGGCAGCCGGGCAGGGTGGCATCGCCATCGGTGGGAATGTGTATGGCAATCTTCATCCGGGCGGCTCAGATCCCAAGAAGTAATAAACCTGCGAGGGTTTGGGCGGCGCCATCAAAGCCTGCCAGGCGCGCTCCGCGTTTGGCGACCCTGAGTTAACCTAACAGAGTAATACTATTGAGAATTACATAATATAGTGACATTTCCCATGATTCATGTTACAGTTTGGGTCATGGGAAATACACGAGGATTTAAACGAGACACAGAGTGTTTTAAGACCCTGGAGCAACGACGG
>Ga0187892_10001834_pt1 | contig 46350 bp, 40 predicted proteins | sample MA1701073metaG_FD_139345 | JGI IMG/M metagenome (GOLD analysis project Ga0187892, IMG submission 139345) | Bio-ooze microbial communities from a basaltic lava cave in the Kipuka Kanohina Cave System on the Island of Hawaii, USA - MA170107-3 metaG ...
ACCGACTTCCGTCGGTGGGATTCGAGGAGCGCCGCAAGTTGGCAGTAGGTTGGACTTGAACCATCCACCGACTTCCGTCGGTGGGATTCGAGGAGCGCCGCAAGTTGGCAGTAGGTTGGACTTAAACCATCCACCGACTTCCGTCGGTGGGATTCGAGGAGCGCCGCAAGTTGGCAGTAGGTTGGACTTGAACCATCCACCGACTTCCGTCGGTGGGATTCGAGGAACGGCGTAAGTTGGCAGTAGGTTGGACTTGAACCATCCACCGACTCCCGTCGGTGGGATTCGAGGAGCAGCGCTGGCGCTCAACCACTTTTGCAAGGTGTTTATGGTCTGTCTACACATGGCGATCACCTCTCCCGAGGCAGAATATTTCTGGCCCGCAACTCCCGCGTCAGCGGAATGTAGATCACGCGGTTAACGGCGAATTGCTCTATGCCGTCTTCACTCACGTCCCGCGTCAGCAGGTTGATGTTGGAAAGATGTGTGAGCGTGGCCAGACTCTCCTCCGGCCTGGCTCCGAAAATCTGCGCGTGCTCCGCCACCGATAGATTGCCGTGCTGGATGAGCAGGCTCAGTGTGAGCAGTTGCTCGACCGGCGCATCGCGCAAAAAATCGAAGCGCAACTCCGCGAGCGGGCGGACGATCAACTCATTTCTCTCGACCTTCAACAGCGACTTGAGCCAGTAAAAGATCGCCGCCAGGATGTTGCCTTCCGAAGCTTTGCTCAGCGTCTCGAAATAAGCTCGTTGGAGCATTGCCCGCCGCTCCGGTTCCGAAGCCCGGCGATAGCGGCGGCGCTGCTCGATCACTTCGTCGGGCAGAAAGCGCAAATCAAAACCGCTCACCTGATGGCGGGCGAGGATCACCTGCTCCAGGTCCGGGCCGGAGAGATTCTCCGTGTTGACGACAAACGTGAAGCTGTCGGCGATGCGCAACACCGAATTGAGATAAAGCCAGGCGTACTTCCTCATCGAGATGATCCAGAGGATTTGCCGGCTCGTGCGGGCGATGAGCAGGAGCAACCTTTTCAGCGTCTCGAAACCGCCGAGCGTGCGCTGATAAAGCTGATGCAAATCCTCGATCACGATCACGCCGCGCTCGGCCATCCCGTTGATTTGCCGCTCCAACTGGTCGAGCGTCTGAGCGGGCGGCAATCTGAGCAACGATGACAACTCCTCGGCCAGCAGCTTTTCGCTTTCCACCGCCCGAACAAATTGCCGCTTGTAAACCGGAAAGTCCCGGAGCGTCTCCTTGATCGCGGCATTGATGAGGCTGGTTTTGCCGCTGCCGAGTTCGCCGACCACGGCGACAGCGCAGGGCATCCCCTGGCGCCACCGCTCTCTGGCCGTCTCGATCAGGCGCAGTTCCTCTTCGCGGGCGACGAGCAGGTCTGCCGATTCCAGCGGGCTGATGTCGAACAGCCGGCGATAGATGAAGGGCAGATGCTCAAGCGCCGTTTGATCCAGCTTCGCCTGATCGTAGGTGGCCAGGATTTCCGCCGCCGTGAACTGTTGCAGACCCAGCGTGGTCTTCAAGTCTTTGACTACGACGCGGCCCAGCGGCCTGTACCTGGCGACGAGGTCTCGATAGTTGCTCGTAAGCCAACTCCGCGCCTGATCCAGATAGCGTGAACCGCGGCCCAGCAACAGCTTTTGTCCCAGTCCGGCCCGCTCCTCTGCGCTGGCGCGCTGGAAGGCCAGCGCTTCAACCTCGCGCATCCGCACGTCCACGCCCGCGATGATCTGATCGTAGACCTGCTCCTTCACCTGGCTTAGATTCTCCATTTCCGCGTCCAGCCGGGTGATCGCAAGCTGCAAACCGCCCAGAGCCAATTCCTGCGCGTGTGACAGGTCGGCAGGCCCTACGCGCTCGCATTCTTCGGCGGCCACGCGGAGATTGAAGCTGATGATCCGGGAGGCTTCGGTTGCGGTCTGTATCGAACGGTCCACCTGCTCGAACATCAGCCGGTTGACTTCGGCCAGATCGCGGGCGATTCGGGTCTCCAGAAAGGAATGGGCGATCTCCCGCAACGGAACGCTTTTCTGATTCGGCGCCGCCGGCGTCAGGCCGAAGTCTTCAATCAGCTCCAGACTCTTTTCATCGAGGGTGTGATAACGCTCAGGCAACTCACTGACCAGCGCCGAGAAGCGTTCCAGCATGACTTCGATCAGGGCATTTAGTTCGCGGCTTTCCCGCAGGTGATTGAGCTTTCCGAGCGTCACTGCACGGATGAAGTCGCAGCATTCATCCCGCTGCTGCGCAATCTCCTGCTTCAGTTCCGGGGCTGCGCGCCCCGCCTCAAACGCGGCGGCGAGAGTCGCGCGGCTCTGCGCGCAACGGTCACGAGCCTCCAGCAGGCTGTCGGCAAGATTGGCGTCAACGCTTTCCAGCGCATTGAAGACCGTCTCATCCGCCGTCAGGCTGACGCGGTCCATCAACGTGATCGCATCGAGGTGTTGCGCGTAGCCGTTGGCGTATCCGGTCGCGTATGACTTCCAGACGGCGCCGGCCTGGGCGATCTCTTGCTGGGCTTTCTCACGCATGTGAGTCCTTCGAATGACGGAACCGCCGCCGGGGCAGCTCAAACGTGCCAGCGACGGTCAGGTCTTTAAGTAATGCCGCGTAGGTTTGCGAGAAGACGCTGGTCAATTCTCTTTTGATCATCGCGCCCGAATGCCGCTGTTCCGCCGCCACCGCATCGAACTTCTCTTGTATCGCCTGGCGCGCTTGCTTCAGTCGCTCGCCAAGCTCGGATTGCGAGGGTTGATTTCCATCGCTCGCTTCGACGGCCGTGACGATGGTTTCGTAATGCTGGTCAATCCGGTCGTAGAGGTCCCTGCTTCCCTTGAGCGCCAGCAACGTTTGCGCGCCGATGAGATTCGCCGCTCTCATTAATCGCTGGGGCAAGATGATAGCGAAGTGATGCTGAACGAGGCGGCGGTAAGGGACTTCGCGTGTTAACTCCGAACCGACGCCGAAAAGCCGGCGCGTGTTTCTGCGCCAGCGTTTCAGCCGCTTGACGCTGCGGATATAAAACGAATCGTCAAGCAGCGGCAGAAAACGCTCCGGCTCCTGCGCGACCAGGATGGTCTCTTTCGCTTCCGCCGCCAGCAAATCGAACCGCTCAAGGCATTCTCGAAAAGTTTCACTGGCGGCGGTGACTTTGTCATCTTCAACCAGCCAATTGATCTCCCCCCGCAACCAACCCGAAAGCTCTATACGGTCGCCTCGCAAACGGCGGATCAAATCTTTCTCTCGTCCCGGCGCGAGTGAGGCGACCTCCGTCTGGAAGTGGTTCATCGTCTGCAAACACCGATCCTGCATTCGTGAAAGGAAGCTCAGCAGCCTAGTTGTTGGCGGATCAACCAACTTCTGCTCGCACTCCTGCTCGATAGCGATGAGACCGGCGAGCAAGTCGAGCGCGGCCTCATTCAACTCCGGCGACGCAAACTCTGGCGCCGGGTAGTCGTCATCGCCAGACGATACCTTGAGGGCGGCGAGCGGCTCTTTCTCAACGCTTTCTGCTTTCATTGATGGTGAGCAATGTTCGTCGAAAGTATTCAACTACAGGCCGGGTACGCCATCGGCGCGGTATTCATCGAGTTTGCGATAGAGCGTCTTCCGATCGAGGCCGAGCAGTTCCGCCGCCCGCGATTTGTTGCCGCCCGTGCGGCGCAAGACTTCCAGGATGTATTCCCGCTCCACCTCGCGCATGGTCAGATTCTGTTCGACCGAGCGGGCGATCAGCGCCGAAGCGCTGCCGCTGGTCCGCACACGCTCCGGCAAATCATCCGGCGTGAGCACGGCCCCGCGCGCAAATGCGACGGCGCGCTCGATGGCGTTTTCCAATTCGCGCACATTGCCCGGCCACGAGTAAGCTGTGAGGACGGCGAGCGCTTCGGATGACACGTCGAGCGGCGGTTTTTTCGCGGCTTCGGCGGCCTTGTTGACGAAGTGCTCGACCAGCAGTGGAATGTCGAATGAACGCTCCCTGAGCGGCGGTACCTTGAGCCGGATGACATTCAAGCGCCAGAACAAATCTTCACGGAAGCGCCCCTCAGATACGTCCTGCTCCAGGTCGCGGTTGGTCGCGGCGACTACGCGAAGGTTAACCGATTTTTCGGCGTTGGCTCCCACGCGGCGGACCGAGCCTTCCTGCAGCGAGCGCAGGATCTTCGGCTGCACGGGCAGCGGCAAGTCTCCAACTTCGTCCAGGAAGAGCGTGCCGCCGTCGGAGGCTTCGATCAGTCCGGCGCGCGGTTGTTTGGCGCCCGTGAAGGCGCTCCCGGTGTGCCCGAACAATTCCGATTCGATCAGTTCCGCCGGGATCGCCGCACAATTGACCGGGACGAAAGTCCCTTTGCGTTCAGACATCTCGTGGATTGCGCGCGCGACGAGTTCTTTGCCGGTGCCCGACTCGCCGATGATGAGAACAGTGCTGACGCTGCGGGCGGCAAGCGCGATGTAATCGAACAATTCACGCATCGGGCGCGAAGCGCCAATGATGCGTGGAGGCGTCGCCGGTTTTTCGCGGCGCAAGCGCGCCTGCTCGCGTTGGGCTGCGCTGCCTTCCAGCGCCTCTTCCACCAGACGCAGCATTTCTCGGTTGTCGAACGGCTTGGTCAAATATTGATAAGCGCCCGCCTTGACCATCTCCACCGCCTGCTCGACCGAGCCGAAAGCCGTGATCACAATGACCGGCGTTTCGGCGCGCAACTCGCGCGTCTTGGCCAACAATTCGGCGCCGGTCATTTCAGGCATCCTCACATCGGTGATCACCAAGTCAATCATTTCACTCTCTTTTTCGATGTGCGCGAGCGCCTGACGGCCATTAGCCGCGACCAGGGTTTCATAACCGGCGTCTTCCAGCACCTCTTGAATCAAATCGCGCATGTCCTCATTGTCTTCGGCAATGAGCGTTCGCTCTCTCATTTCGGCTCTCCCGTTTTTCCGGTAGTTTTATCTGCTTAAGGCGATGTGCAGTATACTTCAGATCGCTCCAAGACAACTATTGCGTGGCCTGAGCCGCGACTGAAGCCTGCTGGCGTCTGAAGCGATCCAGTAGATTGCGAACCTCGTGATCGGTCGGTTCCGCCGCTACGTCATACAGAGAACTGGCCACAGCAAACGGTTTCGGTGATACGGCGCAAACCACCTGGTCTGCCTCAGCGCGGAATAACGCCAGCGTCGAAGCCGCGACCACGGGAATCGCGATGACCAGTCGCGCCGGATGATGTTGGCGCAGCGCCTTGGCGACTGTTCTGATCGTCAAACCGGATGACAGCCCATCATCCACCAGGATTACGATGCGCTCTCGAAAGTCAGGCGCAGCGCGCCCGCTGCGGTAATACAGCTCCCGTCGTTCCAACTCCTGCTGCGCTTCCGCCGCAAGCGCTTCGACCTCCTCTTTCGGAACGCGAAGCTGTTGAGCTACCCGATCATTGAGCGAACACAGGCCGCCGCTGGAAATTACGCCGAGAGGCCGGTCCTCATAGCCGGGCAAATGAAGCTCGTCCGCCAGGAAGACGTCAAGTTGGGCCCCCAGGGCTTGTGCGACTTCATACGCCACCAGCGCGCCGCCGCGCGTCATCGCCAGCGTCAATACATCCGGGCGCCCATAGTAGGCCGCCAGATTCACAGCTAACCGCCAGCCCGCTTCTGTCCGATCTCGATAGTGCTGCATTTGCCTTTCCTCCCTTCGTTTTCGCGTGTAACCTTTCCGGCGGGAATGAACCTCGTCTTGAAGTAATACCTGGGAAAAGTAGCGGCTGAATCCGCTCTGCTTAGTGAAAGTGCAATCTCCGTACCGGCAGGGCGATAGGCGAAGAGCGAGAACTCCTGTGGCAAGGCAGTGTGTGTGATTGAAGTTTTCGACTCGGAGGTTTGAGGAGAAGCGTAGATGTGTGTCCCAAACTGCCACATTGCTGTCAAGTATTGCCACGTAGCGGTCTCTTTGAGTTTGAAACTACTCCGGGCCGCGCGCCATCTGCCAGCCGGAAAAGCCGCCCGCAAACCCCTCGTTACGGCGGCTTGAATCTGTCCTTCAAGGCACAAAGATTGCCATCTTTAAAGGTATCGAAATGGAGTTAATAACCAAATAAATTTTTGAAGAAGCAGTGAGGTGGAAGCTATGAGTAACTGGGGTTGGAAAGAAAAACTTGAGCAGTTCTGGCGATCCTCGGTTCAAGGACTGAACCTGGCCCCAACCGAAGAGTTGGCGGTTGATCTCGGCACTGCCAATACCCGCATCTATCTGCCTGGAGAGGGCGTGGTCGTTGATGAACCATCGGTGATTGCGCTCAACATTGCAAGTAATGAAGTTGTGGCGGTGGGGCAGGAGGCGAAAAGGCTGGCCCGGCGCCAGCCGCCCGAGATTCGCATCGCATATCCCATCAAGGAGGGGACGATCGCGGATTGTGAGGCCGCCGGGCAGATGCTGTCTTACCTTATCAACCGCGTCCTCGCAAATCGTAGCCTGGCCAGCCTGTCGTTATTACTTTGCGCCCCCGCCGACATCACGCCGCTGGAGCAGAAAGCTTACGAGGACGCAGCCAGGCGCGCCGGCGCAGGAAAGGTGACACTCGTCGAAGAGCCTTATGCGGCGGCGGCTGGGGCTGACCTCAATCTGCGCTCGGCGCGCGCCTGTATGATCGTTGACCTCGGGGCGGGCACGACAGACATCGCCGTCATCAGCGGCGGCAGCGTGCTATACGCCGCCACGCGGCGCGTTGGCGGAGGCGAGATAGACCGCGCCATCGCGCGTTATCTGCGCCTGGAACGAACGCTGGAAGCGCGCGAGGAGACAGCCGAGGAGATTAAGATCGAGTTGGGCGCCGTTGATGCGCAACTCGAGCCACGGACAATGGCCGTGCGCGGCCGCAACCTGACGACGGGATTACCCGAAGAGATTATCGTTAGCAGTGAAGAGATCCATCCGCTGATCCAGCCCACGCTGCGTGTGATCAAACAGTATGTGCGCACGGCGCTGGAAGAGATTTCCACGGGAGCTTCGGTTGATTTGCTCGATTCGGGACTCACGTTGAGTGGTGGCCTCGCGCAGCTTACGGGCTTGGCCGAGCATCTCAGCCAGGATCTGGGACTGGGCGTGCGGGTCGCCTCCGATCCGACGCTGGCCGCTGTGCTGGGCGCAGGCCGTCTCCTCGAACAGAATTCTCAGGCTGCACACCAGGAGGAACTGAACGAGCAGGAATCTACCGGCTGACGCCAGCCCAATCCGGCCCAATCCGGGCAGATGATGTGAGGACGGCCAGGCAATGAAAACACGGACATTTTCTGAAAATGATTACGACGATTATGAAGGGCGCAGGCAAACAAGGCAGCGGCTGGGTGTTCTGCGCCTCATCGCCCTCGCCATCTTTCTGCTCGTCGGCGCGCGGCTCTACTGGATGCAGGTCGTCCATCATGAGGCTTATGCTGAGATGGCGCGGCAGAACCGTCTGCGGCGGCTCCCGATCAAAGCTCCGCGCGGCCGTATTCTCGACCGCAACGGCATCGTGCTGGCCGACAGCCGGCCTTCCTACAACGTCGTCATCAGCCGCGAGGATTTGAAGACCGTTGAAGAAGAGATTGAATTGCTTGTTGCGCGACTCGGCCTCGACCGCGATTGGCTGATCAGACGTTTTGAAGAGGCGAAGTACGAGCCGAAATATCTGCCCATCGTGGTGAAGGAAGACGCGACGCCAGCCGACGTCGCGTGGATCGTCGCGCATCAATTCGATTACCCGGAGTTGCGCATCGAGGAGATGCCGCAGCGCCGTTATGTCTACGGCGCATTCGCCGCGCACGCGCTCGGCTACGTGGGCGAAGTCAGCCGGCGCGAACTGGAGAAAGGCTCTTACAGCAGAGAGAACGGCTACCGGATGGGCGACATCGTCGGCAAGATCGGGCTGGAGCGCGCCTACAACGAAATCCTGACCGGCAAAGACGGCGAGCGGATCGTCGTCGTTGACAGCCGGGGCCGCATCCGTGACGAGGTCGAGCGCGTCGCGCCGGTACGAGGACGCGATCTTTACACGACGCTCGATTTTGAAGCGCAGAAGGTCGCCGAAGAACAGGCGGATCTGGCGCCCAGCGGCCGCGGCGCGATTGCCGTGATGGATCCGAACAACGGCGGGATGCTGGCGATGGTCAGCCGCCCGGCCTTCGATCCGAACGTCTTTTCGCTGCGCGCCAAATCGCCGGAAGACAAAGAGGAGATTCGCAGCCTCTACGAAGACGAAAATCGCCCCCTCTTCAATCGCGTAATTCAGGGCGCATACCCGACCGGCTCGACCTGGAAAATTTTCATGGCGGTCGCCGCGCTTAACGAAGGCGCGATCACGCCTGAGGATTCAAAGATCAAGGACGGCGGTTTGCAGATCGGCAATTATTTTATGAGTTCGCTCTCTCATCTCGGCTACCCGGACATTCACCTGGCGATTGTGAAATCGGCTGACGGGTACTTCTACCGGCTGGGTCTGAAGATGGGCATCGAGAAGATCGAGAAGTGGAGCGGCATCTTTCGCCTTGGCCAGCATACCGGCATTGACCTGCCGAACGAGCGCGCGGGCATTCCGCCGAGCCGCGAATGGAAAGCGAAGGTCAACCCTAAAGACCCGACGTGGCGCGATTACGACACGGCCGCGGCGGCCATCGGTCAAGGCATCGCCATCACGCCGCTGCAGATGCTGCGGATGGTGGCGGGCGTATCGGTAGGCGGAGAGATGATGACGCCGCATCTGCTGCTTAAAGGCGTGGCTGGGATAGATCGTTTCGGCGCCGAGCAGCCGGAGATTCATTACGCGGACGAGCGGAAGTTCACCGTGCCGATGAGTCCCGAAATTCACGAGACGGTAACGCGCGCGATGTGGGGCGTGGTCAACGAGAGCGGCACGGGCGCGCGGGCGCGCGTCGAAGGCTTCGACGTGGCGGGCAAGACCGGCACGGCGCAGGTGGCGTCAAAATCCAGGGCCGGAGAGAAGCACAAAGATCACGCCTGGTTCGTCAGCTTCGCGCCGCGCGATCGCCCTGAGATCGCTTCAGTCGTGCTGGCCGAAAACAGCGGCTACGGCGGAGTTCAGGCTGCGCCCAAGGCCGGGGCGATTTATCAGGCTTATTACCGGCGCACACGCGGTCTGCTGGCTGAAACGCAGACCGCGTCAAAAGAGTGAAATTCAATGAACGAGTTCAAACCCGTTTCACTCAGAGATGGTTATCTGCCGATTGAAGATCACGGTCTGATCGGTGATGGCGCGACCGCGGCGCTGGTTGGACGTGACGGCGCAATCTCGTGGATGTGCGTCCCGCGCTTCGATTCGCCGCCGCTCTTCTGCCGCCTGCTCGACGCGCGGCGCGGCGGCGCTTTTACCGTGGCGCCAGAAGACCTGATCGAATCCCGGCAGTATTACGAACCTGACAGCGCGACGCTGGTGACAGAAATGCGCAGCCGCACGGGACTGATTCGCGTGACGGATGCGCTCACGCTGCGGCAGGGCGCTGACTTGAGGGAAGATGCCGCGGCTGACCGCCGAGAGCTGGTGCGCATGGTGGAAGCTATACAAGGCCCCGTCCGGCTGAGAATCGAGATCGAACCGCGCGGCGGGGCGCAGGCTGAAGCGCGTAGCGCGGGCCTACGCTTGCGCAGTGTCGCCCAGCCTGATCTCGATTTGCAGCTTTCGCATTCTGTTCCGTTGGAAGGCCTGCGCAATGTGATTACTGTCAATGAGGGAGACCAGCTATATCTGACGTTGCGCTGGAGCGGCGGCAGCGCCAGACATCACCCGCTCTCGCCGGAAGACTCTTTGGAAGCGACTCGCCGGGCGTGGCGGCGCTGGGTGGCGAGCCTCAGTTACGAAGGCCCGCAGCGGAAGCTTGTGCATCGTTCGGCGCTGACGCTGAAACTGCTCGATCATTTCGAGAACGGGGCGATTGTGGCTGCGCCGACCTCGTCGCTGCCAGAGGCGCCAGGCGGCGAACGCAACTGGGACTACCGGTACGCGTGGGTGCGCGACGCGGCCTTCTCGGTCTACGCGTTCAATCGCATTGGCTGTCCGGAAGAAGCGTCGGGATTCCTGGGCTGGGCGCTCGATGCGGTTGAACGCGACGGGCGACCAAAAGTTTTATACGATCTCGATGGCTCCGCGCCTCCGCCGGAACGGACAGATGCGGAACTGGAAGGTTATCGCGCCTCGCGCCCGGTGCGCTGGGGCAATGCGGCGGCGGAACAGATTCAGCACGACGTGTACGGCGAGATTCTCGATTGCGCCTATCAATGGGCCGCGCATCACGGCGAGATTGACGCCGCGTTGTGGAGCAAGTTGCGCAAATTGATTGAAGCCGCCGCGCGCGAGTGGCGCATCCCCGATCAAGGCATCTGGGAGGTGCGCACGCCGGGCAAACCGTTCACCTACTCGGCGGCCTTGTGCCAGGTGGCGCTCGATCGCGGGGCGCGGATGGTCGAGCGGTTCAAGCTTCCGGGAGACGCCGCGCGGTGGCGCGCGGCGGCGGATGAGATTTGCCAGGCGATCCTCAACGAAGCGTGGGATGAGAAGCTCAACTCGCTGACGGAACATCTGGGCGGCGGCGGTCTCGACGCCAGCCTGCTCTCCCTCCCGCTGCGCCGCGTCATTCCCGCCGATCATCCGAAGATGGCGCTGACTACGGCGGCGATTGCCGAACGACTCAGCGCCGGCAATGGTTTGTTGTATCGCTACCTGCCGCACGAATCGCCCGACGGCCTCGTGGGGCGCGAAGGCGCGTTTCTACTCTGCAGCTTCTGGCTGGTGGACAACTTGGCCTATCAAGGCAGGCTGGAAGAAGCGATGGATTTGTTCGATTCGCTCTGCCATCGAGCCAATCCGCTCGGTTTGCTGCCCGAGCAGATAGACCCTTCGAGCGGCGCCTTCCTGGGCAACTTCCCGCAAGCCTTCAGTCACGTTGGGCTGATCTCGAGCGCCGTGAATCTGAAAAGGCTGATGAAATGACGAGCGGTCACGGCCAACTCGGGCGATTGATCTCCGGTTTAACCCGCCATCTGCTTCGTTGAGACCTCCGGCGGCCCGGGCGGAACAGGCTCCTCGTGCCGGCGACCGTTAATCTGCTGGAAGCTGCTCAGTAAATCAATCGGCAGCGGGAGCACAAACATCGTGCTGCGCTCGTTGCTGGTGTCGGCGACCGTTTGCAGGAAGCGCATTTGCATGGCCATCGGGTGACCTTCGATGGTCGCGGCGGCGTCGCGCAGCCTTGCCGCCGCCTGGTATTCGCCTTCGGCGTGAATCACCTTGGCGCGGCGTTCGCGCTCGCTCTCGGCCTGACGCGCCATCGCGCGCTGCATCGTATCCGGCAGATCAACGTGCTTGACTTCGACCGCCGAGACTTTGATGCCCCAGGGATCGGTCTGCTGATCTATCACTTCCTGCAAGTGGCGGTTGATGCGCTCCCGCTCCGCCAGCAACTCGTCCAATTCGGCCTGGCCGAGAATGCTGCGCAGCGTCGTCTGTGAAAGCTGGCTGGTGGCGAAGAGATAGTCTTCGACTTCCAGGACGGCTTTCAATGGGTCAACCACACGGAAGTAGACCACCGCGTTGACTTTCACCGAAACGTTATCGCGCGTGATGACGTCCTGCGCCGGTACATCATTGACCAACGTGCGCAGACTGATGCGGACGAGACGATCAATTGGCCAGAAGACCATAACCAATCCGGGCCCTTTCGGCGTCGAGATCACACGTCCCAGCCGAAAGAGCACGCCGCGCTGGTACTCGAAGATGATGCGGATGCAACTGATAAAGTAGAGCGCGACCAGCGCCACGAAAATTCCAACTGAGCCAAGTGGATTTGTGAACATAATTTTTCTCCTCCTTACGCAATGTTTTTACGCCGCTCTCTCTCGATTGGCGTGACAACGCCGGGTTGTGGCTTTGCGGGATTCACCGACAAAGTCAGGCCCTCCCGGCTTTGGATTTCAAGCCTCTGCCCGGCGGTAACGGGTGTTTGACTGATGGCCTTCCACAATTCACCGTGCGTGCGAACCAGGCCGGTATATCGTTCTCCGGCGAGAGTGAAATCCTCTACGGCTACAGCCTCCGTTCCCGCCATCAATTCAGCGCCTGTTTGCGGCGCTACTCGATGCGCTTTCACGATGCTGCCGACCAGAAAAAATGTGATGGCCGCGGTCGCCAGCGCAATCGGAACAATCACCCAGGGCGAAACACGGATGAATCCGACGGGCGAATCAACCAGCATCAGTCCGCCTAAGATCAAACAGACCACGCCGCCAGTGGTCAGCAGCCCAAAGCTGGGCACGAACGCTTCGGCCACGAAAAGCGCCAAGGCGATCACGATCAACGCCAGGCCGACATAGTTGGTAGGCAGGACCGAGAGCGCGAAAAATCCGAGCACAAGGCAAATGACGCCTACCGTTCCCGGCACGCCCCAGCCCGGCGTGTAGAGTTCAAACAAAATTCCGTAAAAGCCGAAGAGGAGCAGCAGGACCGCCAGATTCGGATTGGCGATCACCGCCAGCAGACGTTCGCCCCACCACATCTCGTCCGTGCGGACCGTGGCCCCGGCGACCTGCAACTTCACTTTGCCATCGAGCAGTGTCACCTCGCGCCCGTCAATCTTATTCAGCAGATCATCGATGTCTTCGGCCACCAGGTCCACGGCGCCTTCCTTCACCGCTTCGGAAGCCGAAGCCGAAATGCTCTCTTTGACTGCGCGGGTGATCCATTCCACATTCCGCCCGCGCAGTTCGGCGAGCGAACGCGCCCAAGCCACGGTGTCATTGACGATCTTCTCTTCCATTGGCGATGCGGCGCGCCGGGGCGATTCCCCATCACCCTTTTTCTCAGTTTGCTCGGCAGGTTGTTTCTCCTGCGGTTGTTGTGGCGGAGAGGTCGGCAGGCCGCCGATCTGCACAGGATGAGCCGCGCCGATGTTGGTGGCCGGGGCCATCGCCGCAACGTGCGCGGCCATCGTGATAAAGACTCCGGCCGATGCCGCGCGCGCGCCCGTGGGCGCTACGTACACGACTACAGGAACCTTGCTGTGAAGAATGCTTTTGACTACGTCGCGGGTCGATTCGACAAGTCCGCCAGGCGTATCGAGGAAGATGACCAGACACCTGACTTGTCGCTCTTCTGCGGAACGGATCGAGCGAGCGATGAAACGAGCCGTCACCGGAGTGATGGCTTCATTGTTGACGCGGATTTTTAACACCTCAGCCTGATCCTGTGGCGCCGTTTCAGTCGCCAGACTGAACAGCAGGGACAGGACGAGAGCAAAGACCGAAAGCAGTAACCTTCGCATAGCTCACTCCTCCTTTTTGTTCCGATATTTTTGCTCATTATCATGCTCCTCCTTGTCTGGAATAGCGAGCCAACGTCTTAGGAAAATCTTGCGCCGCGGCCGGAGCCGTGTTCATTGACCTCCGCAAAACCTCCTTCGGTTTGGCGTTCTCGCCGTATTCGTTTTACTTTCATTTCTCCTCCTTCCTATTCTCGATTTGTATCCATTACCTTTTATTGAGTTCGACCGAATAGAACAATCTTCGATATGGATAAGTATATGAAGCGCAAAACCTATGCCGGTAACGTGGCATCGTATTTGCACCTAAACATAATGAAATCAAAAAAGCCGTTTGATGCTCCAGTGGCGATTCAACTACTGCAAAGGCAGGAGCTTGTCTTGAGGCGCATTGCCGGAGGGCCATGTGAAGGAGCAAGAGTGAAGTGACTCGATCAAATAACAATTAACCAAATTAAGCAAAGGAGAAAGAAATGAACCAAAGAAATAACGGTACTGACAAAGGAATGTGGATTCTGGGCAGTCTCGGCCTGGGCGCGGGTTTGATGTACTTGTTCGATCCTGATCGCGGCAATAAGCGACGCGCCATGCTGCGTGATAAATGCGCGCATACGATGCGCCAGGCGGGCGACGCCGTCTCTTCGGTTGGAGGCGCTTTTCGCGACTTAAGCAACCGCTCATACGGGGCTTTGGCGGAGACGAAACGCTGGCTCAGGCGCGAGAAGGTCGATGACGATACGTTGGTCGCGCGCTTGCGGTCACAACTTGGTCACGCCATCTCTCAACCCAGACTAATCGAGGTTTCAGCTAATGATGGGAATGTGACACTGAATGGCTCCGTCCCGGCGAATGAACTGAATGACCTGTTCTCTTGTGTGTCAGGGACGCGGGGCGTGAAAGAGGTTGAAAGCCATTTGAAAGTGCAAAATCCATCTGGCGAAGCGCGCTCGGTGGCGCAAGCAGCTTGAAGCGAAATGGAAGGGTGAGCTATCTGTTCGCCCCAAAACGCCACAGCCTTGTCGCGCGAAGCCACATTCGCGATAACTACTGGATTAAGGGAAAAAGGGCGTTTCGCCCTTTTTGTTCTTCCGGCCTATTTCGCTTCCATGCCTGAACCACCGGCGCAGAAAAAAATCTATTGGAAGGAGGATAAAAATGACAACGATCACAACAATCAATCAATTGCAGACAAACGGCGATGTCCTCAAACGCAGCGTCGCTTGGGGCGTCAGCGCCGGGATTGTTTTCGCGCTCTTTGAGATGGCGATGAACCCGATTCTGGGCCAATCATTCTCACGATTTTGAGTGATCAAAACCGCGGCGGGGGGTAATACCAACAACAGACCTCTTACAGGTCACAACAGTAGAAGGAGAATTACAATGACCAAAGGAACAATGGCAAAGAAAAAGTCATCAATGGTGTGGACATGAGCATACTTGAAAGCACAGTCAACGCCATCCAAGCGGACCCTGATCTGGCGAAGTTCAAATTTCGTCTGAATAACAAGTGGGGCAACGGCGGGCATAATCATTCGACGGTGGGCAACTTCTTGCGCGCCAAATTATCAAGTCAAAGTATCATCGGCCCGCCGCCTTCTTCGGCCAGAGAAGATTGATTCGCCGCTCGACCTGCGAGGAATGACAGAATCCGAAAATCCTTTTTGAACGCAGAGGAGACGTTACGCCAATGAATGACGAGAGAGGTATACCTTGAAATAATTAGTCAAGCCCGTGCAGGCGCACGATAATTTGATGAATTGAAGGAGGTAAAAATGAATAGAACTTACATTCAACGCAGACCGCACGGACCATCCCTTGCTTCCATCGCAATCGGCGCGCTCGTTGTAATTTTGCTGGTATTGCTGACCTATCGTGTGGTTCGGGAGTTCACCCAGCTAAAAGACTATGATGAGCCGCGAAACTTAGCGGGAGCTCCGGCGATGGCTCTTGAAGTGAAGCAATTCATAAGCTTCATTCAAGCCAATTCTGCCGAGGCGAGAATGGGGCCGGAGCATGGCTATACCAGTGATGGCCTCCGCTATCTGTCGGCTGCGCTTGGCTCACTGGCCAGGCAGGATAACCTTCGGGACCTAAATATTGAGCAGAGGCGCGAATTATTGGCGCGCTACGCCGACCGCCTGCAGGAGAATAGGCAATCAACGGATCACGCCGATCTGACCCGTGAAGCATTTATTGCGGCTTCGGATTTGTTCGCCGACCTGGCGAACAGACGTTATCCATACCAGAGAGACCAGATCTGGTTGCTGCGACAAGCGGCTCGAGCGATAGACTCGAACCGGCTGCTTCTCGATCAGCATGCTCAGGCGCAGGAGTTTTTCACACAGGCCAGCGCCACGCTTCAAGCGATGTCGCGGGCCAGTGGTGAGGGCGAACAACTCATAACTGCAAGTTACTTCTAAGCGGTGAATGGCAGTAACGAGAGGTGTATAGATTGTCCAATTGATTGCAAAGCGCAGAGTTGCCACATCTACTGCGTTTATGTTGTACTTTGAAATCAGAATTAAAGACGAGAGCAATAAATCGACATTGAGTACACACCGACTGGAAGACATCAGATTGTTCAAGACGCCAACTTGTCGTCAGTCAGCGGATCAGGAGAAAGTAAAATGTTCGTAGGTCACTATGGGCCGAGCCTTTCCGCAAAAGCGCTGAATTGGTCTGTTCCCTTATGGGCGCTTTTTCTGGCCGTGCAGTTGGTTGATGTGTTCTGGGCGGTTTTCGTGCTACTTGGAATTGAGAAGGTTCGCATCGCTCCCGGAATTACGGCTACCAATCCGCTCGACCTGTACTACATGCCTTATACGCATAGTCTGATTGCGGCGATTCTCTGGTCTGCTGCGACAGCTCTGGTCTGTCGCTTGCTCCCTCGTCTTAATAACTGGCCGGCTGCCAGTCTGGTCGGCGCGGCAGTTTTTTCACACTGGGCGCTGGACTTCGTTGTGCACCGCCCTGACCTTCCGTTGTACGACGATGCCTTCAAAGTAGGGCTTGGTCTTTGGAACTATCCGGTGATGGCCTTGGCGCTTGAAGCCGCGATCCTTTTTGGCGGCCTCTATCTTTACCTGAGGGCAACGAGGCCATCGGGTCGCGGTGGCCGATATGGCATGGCGATCTTCGGATTGGTTATGCTGGTTGTGCAGAGCTTCGTTTTCTTCGGACCACCGCCTTCCTCAGACAAGGCGGCTGCAATTACATCGCTGGCCTGCTACTTCATCTTCGCGGGAATAGCATACTGGTTGGAAGGGAAGCGCGTTGTTGCAAATCGTCAAAATTGAGCCGAGCGCAGTCGCCGGAGATTGCAAAAGGACCATGAGCCAGAGGGGGGCGCTATGACAGATTTTCGGATTGAGAAAGATTCTCTGGGCGAGATGCGGGTTCCCGCCAACGCCTACTATGGCGCGCAAACGGCGCGCGCGGTCGAGAATTTTCCGATCAGCGGGTTGGTCTTTCCGCGCCGGTTCATTTATGCGCTGGGATTGATCAAACGCGCTGCGGCGCGCGCCAATATGGAATTGGGCGATCTCGATCTTCGCCTCGGCGAGGCCATCGCGCAGGCGGCGACCGAAGTGAGCGAGGGCCGTTGGGACAGCGAATTCGTCGTGGATATCTTTCAGACCGGCAGCGGCACTTCGACCAACATGAACGCCAACGAGGTGATCGCCAATCGCGCCGCCGAGATTTTGGGTGAGCCGCGCGGCGGCAAAGCCGTTCACCCAAACGATCACGTCAATATGTCGCAATCCTCGAACGATGTGATCCCGACGGCGATTCACATCGCCGCCGCCGTCTCCATCACTGAAGACCTGCTCCCCGCGCTCAATTACCTCAACGACGCGTTGAGCAGGAAAGCTGTTGAGTTTGATTCGATTCTGAAATCGGGGCGTACACATCTAATGGATGCGACGCCGGTGCGACTCGGTCAGGAATTCGGCGGTTATGCTGCGCAGGTATCGAAGGGGATCGAACGAGCTACCAACGCCCGCAACGTCTTGCTCGAACTCGCGCTCGGCGGCACTGCCGTCGGCACGGGCATCAATCGCCGTCCCGAGTTTCCGGCTAAGGCAATCGCCTACATCGCCAGCGAAACCAACCTCCCGTTCTACGAAGCCCGCGATCATTTCGAGGCGCAAGGCGCGCGCGACGCCTGCGTCGAAGCCTCTGGCGCATTGAAGACCATCGCCTGCAGCTTGATGAAGATCGCCAACGACATTCGCTGGATGGGATCGGGGCCGCGCACTGGGCTGGCCGAAATCAATTTGCCAGCCACCCAGCCGGGCAGCTCGATTATGCCGGGCAAGGTCAACCCGGTGATCTGCGAAGCCGTTACGATGGTCGCAGCGCAGGTGATCGGTTACGACACGACGATCAGCCTCTGCGGGATGAGCGGCAATTTCGAGTTGAACGTAATGATGCCGGTGATGGCTTACGACCTCTTGCAATCAATCCATCTGCTCTCATCGGTCAGCCGCGTCTTCGCCGACAAATGCATCGCCGGGATCACCGCCAACGCCGAGCGATGTCAGGAATTGACGGAACGCAACCTGGCGATTGTCACCGCGCTGGCGCCCAGGATTGGTTATGACCAGGCAGCGGAGATCGCCAAGGAAGCCCACGCTACCAATCGCAGCGTTCGTGAAGTGGCGCGTGAGCGGAAGGCGCTGGCGGAAGATGAAATTGATTTGCTGCTCGACCTGCGCAGGATAACTGAGCCAGGAAATCTTTAGTTGGAGAATGCAATTGAAGTCAGATTACCGACATAGGTAGTCACTTATCCATTGATAGGCAGAAAAGGACTTGAATTCGCGAAGTGCTTTCAACCAGTTTGTGAAAATTCGAATAAGTCCCCAAATGAGTCCCCAAAGCAAAACGGGCGTCATTAAGACGCCCGTAACTTATTGATTCTAAAAGTCGGGACGGCGGGATTCGAACCCACGGCCTCTTGCACCCCAAGCAAATCCCGCCTCTTTCCCTCTTGATCCCTCTTGATCATTCCTCAACAAAATCAACGATTTCGCTTACCCCATTGATCCCTGTTTATCCCTGTTAATCCATCGAAAGCGTCACCGGAATGCGTCACCGCTCCGCGAAAGCGCCTTCAGCAATTGTGATTAGCGGGAATGTCAATTGCCCTTCAATTTGCAGGAGCAGAAAAATGAAGTCCAGAACTGGATATACCTACTTTGACCAAAATCCCTGACGGAGCATTTCGGAAACAAGAAGCTCAGTCAGATCACCTACGGCGACATCAAGTCTTACAAACTCATCTTGATCAAGAGGCCAGTTCGGAGCAGGCAGCATTCCGCCAATGGTGTACGAAAAGAAGTACAGCAAACGAACAATGGAAACGAGGCGAACGGCAAGCAGCGCACTATCGCGGCAGTCAACCGGGAACTGGAATTCTTCCGAACAATCCTCAATTATGCAGTTGCCAACGGAAAGCTCGCCCGAAACCCATTCAATGCGCGCAATGGTCAGCCCTTGATCGAGAGAGCTGCCGAGACCAAACGGGATCGCATCATTGGCCACTGATTTCCAATGAACTCGCCCTCTCATGCGCTAAAAAACTCGACAGGCGGCGGGCGCCGATGGGAGAATGCGGAAAAGGAATTACGCGATCCACGCCAGAACGTCATCTATTCAGGAGGATACTTGTGAACAGTAGATTCATCTCGTTAATCGTGTTGATGAATAGAGCGGCGTTGGCCTGCTTGCTGTTGTCGCTCGTCGTCGCTCCGCACGCCAGCGCGCGCGGCTAGAGTTCAACGCGCCCGAACATCGTCCTGATTATGGCGGACGATCTGGGATACGAGGCGCTGGGTTGCTACGGCGGAACTTCTTATGATGACGGGCCGATACGCTCACCGCGACTGGGTCGGCTTCGGGTTGCTCCACCCAAAGGCGCGCACCTTCGGCCATTACCTGAAAGACGCCGGGTACAGAACGATGATGGCCGGCAAGTGGCAATTCACCAGCCACGACCCGGTGGATTATCCGGGCGCGGAGCAGCGGCGCGGCGCCGGGATGCGCGCCGAGGACGCGGGCTTCGATGAATACAGCCTCTGGCACACCGGGCACACGGAAGACAAAGGTTCGCGGTACGCCGACCAGGTGATCTTCGAGAACGGGAAGTTCCGCCAGGATATACGGGGCAAATTTGGTGGGAAGCTGAGAGTGGTGAGATCAACTCTCCGCAACCCCGTCTCCGCGCCCCGGATGATCGAATCCCGTTTGAGGCCGCCTTTGTTCCAGCCACTGGCGCGCCAGCAGGTAGACCGTGGGCAGAACCAGCAGGATCACCGCCGCCGAAGTCATAATCCCGCCGACCACAACGCGCGCCAGCGGGCGCTGCGTTTCAGAACCGATGCCGGTAGCGACCGACGCCGGCAGCAAACCAATCGCCGCCGCCAGCGCCGTCATCAGCACGAGTCGCATTCGCAGATCGGCGCCGCGCTCGACGGCTTCGCGCAGCGGCGCTCCCTCTTCGCGCAGTTGCTTGATGTGCGAGATCAGGATCACGCCGTCCAGCACATAAACGCCAAAGAGCGAAAGGAAGCCGACCGCCGAAGAGACGCTGAAGTTCGTCCCGGTAATGAACAGCGTCAACACGCCGCCAGTCACTGCAAACGGCGCCACGCCGAGCAGCAACGCCGCGTCGCCCAGGCTGCGGAATGTGGTGTAAAGCAGGAAGAAGTTGTAAACCACGCCCGGAATCTGTCTCAGTTCGGCTTCACACTCCCTGATCAGATCGGCTTTCACGCGGCCCTTCGGCCATTCGTCGAACGGCTTCAGCTCGACGACGAATTCGCAGTTGAAGTAGCTGGTCGGATCTGTGCCGTCATCGGGGCGGCCCAACTGGCTGATGACCGTGGTCACTTCGGGATGTTTCTTGAAGACCGCCCGCATCCGGTTGGCGAGTTCGCTGGCGTAAGAGTACGAGATCGAGTTCGGCATTGTGGCGCGCACGTACAGATTGCCTTCTTCGAGCTTCGGCATGAACTCGCCGCCGAGACGGGAAAACATCACGCCGCCCGCGACGAGCGCGACCATCGCCAGACCCAGCGTGAGCGCGGGCTGGGTGAGCGCGGCGCGCAACGCTTTCCGATAGCCTGCGCGAATCCATCTGACGAGGAAAGTTTCGCGCTCGCCGGCTCTTGGTTTGAGCGCGAGCGACGCCAGGGCCGGAGAAAAGGTCAGCGCCAGAATCAACGCGCCGCAGAGCGCCAGGCCGTAGGTCATCGCCATCGGGCCGAAGATCTTGCCCTCGACCCCGGTCATCGTGAACAGCGGCAGGAAGGCCGTGACGATGACCGCCGTCGAAAAGATGATCGGCTTGACGACTTCGCGCGCCGCCGCCGCCACCGCCGGCCTCACGTCGCCCGCGGACGGCGAGGCTTCGCTCAAATGCCGGACGATGTTTTCAACCATCACGACCGAAGCGTCCACGATGATGCCGAAATCAATCGCGCCCATCGAAATCAGATTGGCCGAATCGCCGCGAATCACCATCACGATGAAGGCGAAGATCAGCGAGAGCGGGATCGAGAACGCCACTACCAGCGCCGCGCGCAGATCGCCGAGGAACGCCAGCAAAATGAACGCCACCAGAATCATTCCCTTGATCAGCGTATCCGTGACCGTCCTCGTGGTGATCCCGATCAGATCGCTGCGGTCGTAATAGGGAACGATCTTCATCTTTTTTGGCAATACGCCATTGTTTAGCTCTTCGACTTTCTTGTGGATGCCTTCGAGCGTTGGTTTGGACTTTTCGCCTTTGCGCATCAAGACCACGCCCTGCACGATGTCGGGGTTGTCATCGCGCCCGACGCGGCCCAGCGGTTGTTTCGCGCCAACGCTGACCGCGCCGAGTTGTTTGACGTAAACCGGCGCGCCGTTGCGTTCGGCGACCTCGACATTGCCGATGTCCTCCGTGTTTCGGAACAGCCCGATGCCACGGTCGCATTCTTCCGCTTCCTGATTTACGTGATCTATTTTAGCGGCCTGCCGACGGCCTGTTCCAACTGCCAGAGCGCCGCCTGGTAATCGGCGCGGGCCTGGTTGTACGAGCTGATCGTCTGGTTGTAGCTGCGCTGGGCGTCGAGCAGTTCCAACAGGCTGGACGCGCCCTCCTGGTAGCTGAAGGCGGCGATGTTTTTCAGTTTGCCCGCCCGTTCGATCGTGGATGAGTTATAGATGTCCAGGATTCGCCGCGCCGACTGGTAAGCGAGATAAGCCTTCTCGACATCGGTCACGGCCTGCAACTCAGCCTGACGCGCCAGCGAGATGGCGGCTTCTTTTTCAGCCGCCGCCTGCGAGATCGCCGCGTAGCCTTCAAATTCACTCCTGAGCGCGGCAGCGTAGAGATCAGGTTGGAGCGGCGAGATCGAGGCGGCTTTCGGCCATCTGAAGTTTTTGGCGTTTTATCTGGTGTGCGGCGTGGCGGCGTTTTTCGCGATGATTGCGATTGACCCAGATTCGCTGATTCCCAGCCTGGGCGCGTCGGGCGCGATTGCGGGCGTGCTCGGCGCTTACCTGCGAATGTTCCCCTTGAACCGCATTCGCGTCTTGTTGCCGCTCGGCTTCATAATTATTCCGATTCGCTTGCCTGCGCTGATCGTCATCGGCTTCTGGATCGTGCTGCAATTCTTCGACGAATTGATCTCGATCACCGGACAGAACGCGCAAACGGCCAACGGCGGCGTGGCCTATCTGGCGCACCTCGGCGGCTTTCTGACGGGCTTGCTCCTCTCTTTCCTGTGGCGGCGGGAAGACGACACAAAAGCAGCCCGGAGATTCTTCGAGGAGTAGGCTCGAAGAAACTTCCGGGCTGTTTTCGCAAGCGCGATCGGGCGGTTATTACAACGCCTTCTCGATATGCTTCATCAGGTGAGCGACTTTGCGCCCGCCCGCTTCCGTGTAATGCACGGTGACGCGCTCGCCTTCCTTGACGGTGTACTCAGTCCCTTTCACGATGCCCTTGCCGGTGTCAACCATGCAGCGTTCCGTCAGGCGCAGAGTTTCTTCCGCGCCTGCCGGAGTTTTGACAACCACTGTGTGCGCTGCTTTGCCGGCGCCGACAACCACGCCTTCGACGACTTTGGGCGCATCCTTGCCGACGTGCTCGATCCCGACCGCGGTCTTCTCTGCGCCTTCGCCGACATAGTGGACGACGACGTGAGAGCCTTCCTTCCCGGCCAGCGCGGCTACTTTGCTTCCTTCCTTCAGACCGCGCACGGTCGTCTTGCCGGTGAACTTAAGCGTCTCTTCGGTTCCGTCGGCGGTTTTGACGACGATCTTTCCGGCCTCGCGGTCTACTTTCATGATCTCGCCGATGATGGCGTGGCCGGTGGATTGGCTCCGCGCCAGCGCGCCAATGCACAGCGCGATGAGCAGAACGAGTGCGACTCCGATTTTTCCTGGCATAAATCCCCCCTTTTTGTGTGACTTGAAAGAGCCATTTTCCTGTTCCGCATTTTCCTGTTTACTGCCTGGCCAACAGAAAAATGCCGGACAGGAAAATAGCTTCCTCATCAGTGATGTCTTACATCTTCGCCTTATGTGAATGGCGCCGCGCCGGCACGCGATGCTTTTCAGGCTGCACGCCGCTCTTCCGCATCATCTTCTCGTAGTGAGACTCCAGCGCTTCGCTTCCGTCTTTGTTCCCCTCATCGAACATTTTCGAGAGGAAATACTGGTCCCCATACTTGTTGAAGATCAATTCGGTCTTCGGCGGGTTCGTCTCGGCCTGCGTGCCCATGACCTGAAAGACCGCCGCGTGGCGCCCGTCCGCGCCGCGGATCTCCATCACCTCCAGATTGGAGTCATCGAGCATCTTGAGCACGTATTTGCCTGCTGGGAATTTGGCGTTCCCGGCGTGGAACTGGAACGGAATGTTGGCCTCAATCTCTCCGACGATCTGCGCCTGCGCTTTGCTCACGCCGAAGGCGACGAGCAGACCCAGAGCCATGAATATTGACATCATTTGCTTTCTCATTGCTTTTTCTCCTTCTTTTGTTTGTTTTGTTTATTTGTTCAATCGCAGCTACCGAGCCGCGATCACGATAAAGCTCGTATGCCCGTTGCGGTTGACAAGCAGCAGCGTTGACTTGTCGCCGGATTGCTTCATCACCCGCTCGAACTCAGCCAGATTCCTGACCGGCTGGCGATTGACTTGCTGAATCACGTCGCCGCGACGCAGGCCCGCGTCATCGGCGCGGCTGCCGTCCTGCACGCCGGTCACAACCACGCCGCTCAGGTTCGAGGGAAGCGCAAACTGGCGCGCAATCTGCGGCGTCAGGCTCTCGACCGACAAACCGTTGGGCGAACTGTTTTCCGGCTGCTCGTTGCTCGCGGCTTCTTTCTCGTTCGGCAATTCGCCGAGCGTGACGTTGACTTCGCGCGGGCTGCCGTTGCGGATGACCTTGAGCCTGACCGTTGAGCCGGGCGCAAGTTCGCCTGTCTTCAAACGAAGCGCGCGGCTTTCGTCCACGCGTTCGCCGTTGAGTTCGGTGATGACATCGCCTTGCATCAAGCCTGCTTTCGCCGCCGGGCCATCGGGCGTCACTTCGCCGACGAGCGCGCCGCGCGCATCCTGCAGGTTGAACGCTTTGGCGATCTCCGGCGTGACTGGTTGAATCATCACGCCCAGATAGCCGCGCATGACCTTGCCGTTCCTGAGCAGTTGATTCATGACCGAGCGCGCCAGGTTGGCCGGAACGGCGAATCCCACGCCCTGATTGCCGCCCGCGCGCGAGAGGATCGCTGTGTTGACGCCGATCAGTTGGCCGCTCGTGTTGATCAGCGCGCCGCCCGAATTACCGGGGTTGATCGCCGCGTCAGTCTGAATGAAGTCTTCGTAGTCTTCGATTCCCAGATTGCCGCGCCCCGTCGCGCTGATGATGCCCATCGTCACCGTCTGCCCGATGCCGAACGGATTGCCGATGGCCAGCGCGATGTCGCCCACCTGCGCTTGCGATGAATCGGCGATGGGAAGCGCCGGCAGATTCTTCGCTTCGACTTTGATGACGGCGATGTCGGTTTTGGGATCGGCGCCGATGACGCGGCCTTTCAATTCGCGCCGGTCGGAGGTAACGACCTCGATCTGGTTCGCGCCTTCGATCACGTGATTGTTGGTCAGGATGTAACCGTCGGGGCTGACGATGACGCCGGAACCCAGCCCCTGCTCGCGCTGCTCGCGCGGTTTGCCGGAGCGGTTTTGCGGCCCGACGCCTTTGTCGCCGAAGAATTGGCGAAACATCGGATCGTCGAAAAACGGCGCCAGGCCTTCATCGCCGCTCACCTTGACGACTTTGGTGGAGGTGATGCTGACGACCGCCGGTTGCGCGTTCCTGACGATGGGCGCGAAACTCGTGACCAGGGCCACCGCGCCGTTCGTCCCCCCGCTAGCACTGGCGCTGGCGTTGACCGCCGGGATCAACATTTGAGGCTGGCGATGAAATGTGAAACCTACAGCGTCGCCGATGGCGAACGCAGCCACCAGCGCGACGGCCAGCGCCAGGGCGGTAAAACTCTTTCCGGTAAATCGTTGTCGAATGTTGTTCATAATCCTTCTCCTCGTTTCTGGCTCTTCGATTTTCTTCCGGCGGCTTCTCGCGCCGCACATTCCGTTAATTTGCAATGAATGTGCCACATCTCCGCTCGCCTTCCGTGAGCGAAAAGATGAACGAAAGCCGCCAAAACACGATGATTACGGCCTCTCCGAAGCTGACGATGAGAGTCAACCCGATGGAAGTTTGTGGCGTTTTGGAAAGGCGGCGTGCCTGGAATGACATCTCTGACACGCCAGGCTGTCTGCAAAAAGCAAGAGGACGAAGACTCGATGGCGAGTCTTCGTCCTCAGTTCTGACGCCGATTTTCCTGTCTCACAGTTTCCTGTTTCAGGTTTTGCCAACAGGAAAATGTGGGACAGGAAAATCTCTTTCTATCGTCACCCTTCAATTGATTGAGCCGGATAAACCTTCATCCGCGCTTTTCTTAACGTCGTGCGCGAAGCGTTCAGTCAAATGTTCAACGGCTTTCCCGATGGTCTTGTCGGCCTTGTTGAAATCAATCGTCCGCGTGTCGTAGCCGCGCCAGATCAGTTGGCCGGTCCGGGCGTCGGTCACGTCCATCACCAGCGTTGATTCCGAATTATGTGTTTCATAAACATTGCTCCTTTCCTGACGAGTCTGACCCGTCAGCCTTTCTGAACTATCAGATCGTTCTTGACGTGAAAGACGAAGGGCACGCTGTTGGCTCTGATGTTCGCCAGATCGCTGTCCGCTTTGCTGTACACCACGCCCTTCAACGTGACGTTGCCGTTCTTGACGATGATGTGAATGGACGGGACGGCCTGCAAGCCGTAGCGGTAGAGCGGCGAGTCGAAGTTGAAGATCTCGCGCGCGATGTCCCGCCGGATCTTCGCGTCCGTGAACGAGACCGGCAGCACCTCGATTTGATTGACGACCGCCCGGACTCCTTCGATCTTCTTGACCACGTTCTCCGCGTCCGATTTCAACGTGGGGCGCACGACCTCTCCGCTCAGGATCACCGTGCCATCAGGCTCCACCCGATACGACAACCAGTCGAACAGGTTGTAGTAAGGCAGCAGCAACAACTCGTGCCGCACCTCTTTGACCAGATACGCCTGTTCCGGCGCTGTCTGTGTCGGCGCCTGCGGCGCCGCGTTGCTGGCCCGCGCCATCGTCGTTGTGGCGAAGACCAGCGATACGATCATCATTGCTGTAAAAAATCTCTGTTTCATAACTCGATCCCTCCTTCTTCAGAAACCGTTGACGCCGGGCGCTTGCGATGCGCCGCCGATTGTCCGAGCGCCAACCTCTATTTCACTTTTCGGGGGCGCGCCTATTTGAACAGCAAGAGCCGTTCCACACGCCGAGACAAATCACTCAACTCACCAACAGGAAAATGCCGGACAGGAAAATAAGAGCTTCCATTTTCCTGCCCAGCATTTTCCAGTTTTCTCTCAACTCTTCATTGGCGGGCTGTTCGGGACAGTTCTGAGTGATCCAGACAAAACTGTCCCGGCCACGCGGCTTGCCCGCAGCCGCCGATCAAACCTCGTCTTCACGCGCAAGCTCACCACAGGGAGAGAGTTATCGCGGCTCACGCGTAGCCCGGACGAAACGGCACATCGGTTGCGATGCAGATAGTCGTCCGGCCCCAGGGTTTGATGGATTCACGCGGAAAGGAGGCGATGAGGAGGTTGCGTTATGAACAAGCTATTGACCGCCACCGGCATTATCCTGATCGTTTTTGTCCTGTGCAGTTTCTCTTTGTACCGGTTGCATCTTCACCGCTGCGGGCTGGGGGCGCACGCCGCCCGCGAGGCCGCCGTCGTGAAAGAGAGCAAATAGAAAGGTGGGAAGCCGCCGGTCACGCGACCGGCGCCACGAATTGAAAACGGCGAATGGCCAGCTTCAACCGTCGCCTCAAACCTAATCAGAAGGAGAAGGTATGAAAAAGCATGCTTTGAAAGTTCTCGTCATTTCCGGTTTATTCACACTGCTGATGATCGCGCCGGCTTACGCGCAATCCGACGAACGCGTCATCGCCGACATTCCGTTTGCGTTCGTCGCCGGGAGTAAGACGCTGCCGGCGGGCGAATACGAGATCAAACGCGGAAATATGAACACCCCTGACGTGCTCTTGATCCGCGGCGAAGACAATCGCGAAGCGGTCTTCGTGATGACCGAAGAGACCCAGGCCCGGCGGACTCCGGACAAATCGGAACTGATCTTCAACGAGGTCGGGAACACGTATTTCCTCTCGAAGATCTGGGTGGCCGGAGACGACATCGGGCGCGAATTGCCGAAGACCAGCGCCGAGCGCGCGTTGGAGCAAGGCGAATCGCAGCATTTGACCAAAGCCGTGAAAGTGACGCCGTGTCGCTGCGGTTCGTAGTCACTCTCAATCCTCGGTCAGACTTTTATTCCCTTGTCCCTATTCCCCTGCCAACGGCAAAGGAATGGGGGCAAGGGAATAACTTTCCTTGCTAACGATCTTTTTATACCTTCCTGATGAATCTCTTACGATCCATTTATGACTTCTTTAGCTCCTTCCGGCTAGGATTCGCTTAGCCACTTGCTTCCGGCGCAGCCGCGGAGCAATCGTACATACGCCTACGTCACTCAAGAGGAGGTAACAGCGATGTGTGACTATTCGTTGCATCATTTTCCGAACCGGCTGGCTCAGGAAGGGGAGCCGCTGGTCGTTCACCGTTTCCCTTCGACCACACTGGGGCTGGCGTCGCCAGCCGATTTGCGGGGCTCGGCAAACATCAGGGTGGGTCAATCCCGCGACGGCTTCTGGGCCAGACTCAGAGACTTTTTCACGGTACCCAAGGCGCGGACCGTTCCGGCTGTCTGCGTCCCGCCGGGCGCGCAATTGCTGTTGCGGGACATTCCGGGGCATCTGCAAGAGGAACTGAAGGTTCGGTCTGAAGAGCAGGTGGTCTTCACCCAGTTGGGCGCCGACCCCTTCTGCTACCGCGACGCGGTGCGCTTCAGGAACGGGCGCGAAGTCCTGCTGCAAAGGCTGAAGGAGGGACAGCGCGCGGATGTGCTGTGCTTGTCTCTTCCCGATGAACTGCCTCAGCGCGAGGAGTTCGTCGCGGCAGCGCGCTGAGAGGACACGGGTCAACCGGTGGCAGGCGTTAACCGCGCCAGTGGATCAAATCTTCAAAATCAACTTTCCCGCTTTCAGTGTCGCGGGAGCAGGCAGATTGTCGCGGCGCATCAAATCTTCGATCATCGCCATCTCGCGATCCCTGTTCATGCCCGCCACCGCTTTGACCCGATCTCCCTCGACATAGAAGGCGAGAAAATCTTTCTTCTCGACTTCGCCGTCAAAAATAATCTCGTCCCACTTCGTCGCGTGGCCGACGTAAGCGAGTGTCGTGTCGAACTGCGTCGTCCAGAAGAACGGCGCGGCGTCGTAAACCGTCGCGCGCCCGGCCATGTTGCGCGCCGCTGTTCTGCCTTGTTGCAGCGCGGTGCGCCAATGCTCTATGCGGGCGCTTTCCTTTGTGCGAGCGTCGGTGAACCGCGCGATGTCTCCGGCGGCGTAAAGCGAATCGGCGGCGCGCAGATGCGCGTCAACGATCACGCCGCCATCTTCGCCGAGCGCGACACCTTCAAGAAAATCCGTCGCGGGACGCACACCAACGCCGGCTACGACCAGATCGGCTGCGATCTTTTCGCCTCCCTCCAGCGCGACGGCCTCGACCTGACCCGCGCCGGCGATGCGCTCGGCCTTTGCGCCGAGTCTGAATTGAACGCCGTTGCTCTCGTGGATCTTTTGAAACAACGCGCCGATCTCCGCGCCGAGCGTGCGCTCGAACGGCGTTCTCTCAGGCCCGACGACCGTCACTTCCAGCCCGCGAGTTCGCAGGCTGAAAGCCGCTTCCATGCCGATGAAGCTCGCGCCGACGACCACCGCGCGCTTCGCATTCTCGGCGGCGGCGATGATCGCGTCGGCGTCAGCAAAGCTGCGCAGCGTCAAAACATTCTTCAACTCACGGCCTGAAACCGGCAAAGTTCGCGGCTCGCCTCCGGTGGCCACCAGCAATGCGTCGTAGACAAGCTGCGCGCCGTCTTTGAAGGAAACGGTCTTCGTCTTCGCGTCAACGCGCGCGACTTCCCTGCCGCGCCAGACCTCGATCTCATGCTCGGAGAAGAATTCATCCGGTCGAAGCGGCATCCATTCGGGTTCGGCGTGGCCGTGCAGGTAATCCTTGCTCAGATTCGGGCGGTCGTAAGGCAGGCGGTCTTCGCGTGTGATCATCAGAACGCGCCCCTGAAATCCTTCCTCGCGCAAAGTCTGCGCCGCCATGTAACCCGCCGCGCCGCCGCCCAGAATCACGAACGTGCGGTCATCCCGCCGCGCATCGCGCCCGACCATCGGTGGCGTGCGACGATCCGCCGCTTCATCGGGAAGAACGGCGATGACGCGCCCGTCTTCGACTTTTACTTCGTAGCGCGGCAACGCGTCGAGCGCGGGAGGTTCAAGCAAATCGCCAGTCGTCACATCGAAGCTGGCGTGATGCCAGGGGCAGATGAGGCGCTCGCCGCACAACGCGCCTTCAGCCAGCGGCGCGCCGTAATGCGGGCACGTCGCGCCGACGGCGTGAAAGCGCCCGTTCACGCGCGCCAGCAGGACTTTCGTCTCGCCCGCCGAACAGGCTTGCATCTCGCCATCTTTCAAATCGTCAACTTTCGCCAGTTCTACTTCACGCATAAATGAGATGTCCCATCCTTTCCTTCTTCGTTTTCAGATAGCCGGAAAAAGATTCGTGCGGTTCGATGTCGAGCTGAACCCGCTCGACGATCTCCAGGCCGGCGTTTTCCAGCGCGCGCAGTTTTTCGGGATTATTCGACATCACGCGCAGACGGCGCAGTCCCAGATCGAGCAATATTTCCGCACACTGCTCGTAAGTCCGCAAGTCAACGCCGAGGCCGAGCAGCTCGTTGGCCTCGATGGTATCCGCGCCCGCGTCCTGCAAGGCGTAAGCGCGAATCTTGTTGATGATGCCGATGCCGCGCCCCTCCTGCTGCTGGTAGACGATCACGCCGCATCCTTCAGGCGCAGGGGCCTCCGCAATCAACCGCAGCGCGGCGTGAAGCTGCCTCCCACAATCGCATTTGACCGAGCCGAACACGTCACCCGTCAGGCACTGCGAGTGAATGCGCGCCAGCGTCGGTCGGTCCGCCCGCAACTCGCCGCGCGCGAGCGCGACGAACTCTTCGTCCGACGTGAGCGAGCGATAGCCGATGATGCGGAAATCGCCGTATTCCGTCGGCAGACACGCCGTGGCGACTCTTTCGATTGTTGGCGCCGGCGCGCGGCGCGGAGGTTTGATGACCGTCCGCGCCGCGCGAGGCGAGAAGCGGGAGAGGTCGTTCATCCTGAGCCGGATTCGTCTTTTGCCTCTTCTCCTCGTCAACATCTTTTATCCTCGATCCGAATATTCCTGACTCAACCGGCCCAACGCCAGCGCGCCCAGAGCCAGACCCAGATCGCGCAGCGCCACGTCGAAGTAGCCGGGAATCAGCAGCAGGTTAATGATGATCAGGAACAGCCACGCCGAGACGACGTAGGCGAAGACGCGCGGCTTAAACCACACGCCGAGTCCGGCGATGACCTCGATCACGCCGACCAGGTACATCAGCGAATGCCCGTGACCGCCGGCCAGGTTGTTGACAAACGATGGCAGGTATTGATCCCAGTTGACGAGCAAATGGGAAAACTTATCCAGTCCCGCCACAATCGGCGCGACGGTGAAACCAAAGCGCAGAATCCGGTAAGCCTGCTCAGCAGGATCGCCGGCCTCCGTCTCCGCTCCCGCGAGCGGCGATGTGGTTGTCTCAAGGTTTAACGCTTGCATTTTCATACCCTCCTTAAGGTTTAAGAATTGAATGTTCGATCCGTGTAAAACGCGATTCGCTTCCAGCTTACGCTTTCTGAGCAATAAGTCAAGAACTATTTTGACTTATTGTGTTATTTCCCGAAAGCGTTTATACTGCCGGTCGGGAGGCAAGATATGAAGGAGACCAGACTGGGCGAGCGATTCTTCGAGAGCACGCGCGGGCAGATTGTGAGTCTGCTGCGCGGCCAGACCCGCACCGTCAATGAACTGGCCGAAGAACTTGAAATGACGGACAACGCCGTGCGGGCGCATCTGGCGACGCTCGAGCGCGACGGCCTGGTCAGGCAGAGCGGCGTCCAGCGCGGGCGCCGCAAGCCCCATTTCGCTTACGAGCTGACGCCCGAAGCGGAGCGGCTCTTCCCGAAGTCTTATGACGCGCTGCTGAACGTGTTGTTGAGCGTGCTGAAGGAGAAGCTGGCGCCGGAGGAACTGGGAGATATCCTGCGGGAAGTCGGGCGCAAAGCGGCCCCCGAGACGAAGACGATCCTCGCCAGCGGTTCCGACCTTTCAGCCAGAGCCGAAAAGGCGATGGAGATGTTGGAAGCGATGGGCGGCGCGCCGCGACTCGAAAAAGAGGGAGACAAAATCATCATCCAAAGCGCGAGTTGCCCGTTCGGCGCCGCGGTCGAGGCGCACCCGGAAGTTTGCCGCGTGGCGGAAACGCTCGTCGCTGAGATCACCGGCGGGCGCGTTCGGGAGAAGTGCAATAAAACTGCGGTTCCGCCGCGCTGTTCGTTTGAAATCACGGAAAAAAGAAAGCCGCGGGGCTGAGCTTTGCGCGTATAGGTAAGCTGTGGAGGTTAGCCCACAGGATTCCGCCGCTCACGTACTGCACGCTGTGCAGCATGTGATGGTGATTGTTCCAGTAGATGGCCAGGTAAACAAAGCTCAACAGGTAGCTGAGAAAGACCGGCAGCAAGGGGCGCAGCGCGTCGAAGTCTGCGCTATGCGGCGCCTTCATTTCCAGCACCATGATGGTGATGATGATCGCCAGCACACCATCACTGAACGCCTCCAGGCGACTTTTTCCCATATTTCTCGATCAGCGCTCTTAAGAAAACTTCCACCACAGCAAGAGCGCCACTGCGGCGGGCAGGCCGAAGATCAGTAAAAAAATCGGAAACTCTTCGGCGACGCAATAGCCGGCTCGCGCCACGCCTATCCACAGATTGATCGCGGCGGCAATGAGCCAGATGGAAATAATGCAACCAACAACCAAAGAAAAATCAGTTAAGCCACTTCACAGCATCCGGCGCAGTACGGAACGGCGCGGGGTTGGCGACGGGTTCCCTGTGCGGACGCTCATCGAGCCTGGGCAGTAGATGAAGCGGGCCGGCGCTTATGGGCGGGCTGTAGCCGCAATTGCCTCTCTTCCTTTAGAGAAGCGGATCGGCAGCAACGCCAGCGCCGCAACTCCCAGCAGCAGCGCGGATACCTGTATTGCGCCTCCAAGTCCGATGGCGTCCTTCAGCGCCCCGGCTGCCCAGGCCAGCGTGCCGCCCACCACCGTTCCCGCCATATTGAAAATGCCATAGCCGGTCGCGCGCAAATGCGGCGGCGCAATCCGGCACAGCATGGGCATCAGGTTGCAATCCCAAAAGCCACGGCTCAATCCGTAGACGATCAGTCCCGGAATCAGCGCAAACTGTGAAGATGTCCAACCCACCAGAAACAGAAACACACATCCGGCGAGAAAACCGCCGAGTGGAATCAGCGCGCGGGCGCGCGGATTCGTGGCGCTCCAGCGATCAGCCAGCCAGCCGCCGCCCAGGATGCCGCCGAAGGCCGCCGCCTGAATCCAGAAGGTCGCGGAAAAACCGGCTCCGGCCAGGCTCATCTGAAACCGTTCGTACAGGTAAAGCGGCAGCCAGGTCATCACGATCCAACCGGCAATCGAAAACAACATAGCCGCGATTGCGAGGAGGACGAAATTACGTTCTCTGAATAGCGCCGCCAGCGCAGGCAGGAATTGCAATTGCACGGAATCCGGTTTGCCAAAAGATTCTGCAGCGCTTGTCGTAGTTGTCTCTTTTATCCCGAAGAGCAAAACCAGCGCGTAACCGACGCCAATGATGCCCAGCAGCGTGAACGCCATGCGCCAGCCGTAATGCTCGCCCATCCATCCACCGAACCAACCGCCGAGAATGACGCCGAGATAGATGCCGCTTTGATGCAGCCCCGTCGCCAGCGAGCGCGTGCGCTCGCCGTGATGATCGGAAATCAAAGCGAGCGCGGCCGGAATGTAACAGGCTTCGCTCACGCCCATCAGCGCGCGCGCGCCCAGCAGTTGATTGAAGCTGGCGCCGTGGCCTGTCAGCCAGGTGACCGCCGACCAGACTGCCAAACTAAGGATGATGATTTTTTTGCGGCTGTAACGATCCGCCAGAAAACCGCCCAGCGGGCTGACGACGCCATAAACCCAGAGGAAAAATGTGCTCAGCAAACCGAGTTGCGCCGCGGAAACTTTGAACTCTTGTTGCAGCGGCGGGAACAGGGCAAAGATTACTTGCCGGTCGAGGTAATTCAGCAACGCTACGACCCACAGCAGCGCCACCAAAGCCCAGGCATAACGCGCGGCCTTCATCGTTCTGCTCTCCGCGCAAAGAGCGTGGCGGTGAGGTCCGATCCGGCGATCATTTCATCCAGCCGTGTTTCCTCTGCGGCAGTCAGGTTGCGGCGCGGCGGCAGGCACTGGCCGCAATCAATTCCGCGCCGCGCCACCATCGCCTTGACCGCCGGATGTACGGGGAAGCGCAGACCGATGGCGATCATTTCGTTGATCTGCTGTTGGACGGCGCGCGCCTGTTCCCATTCGCCGCTGCGCGTCAGCGCCCAGAGCCTGACGAACAGTTCCGGCGCAACGTTATAAAAGCTGCCGATGCCGCCATCCGCGCCCATCGCCAGTCCGGCGATCAGCATTTCATCCGTGCCGTAAAACACCGTCGCGCCGCTCTTCTTCACTTCGGACAACAGAAACAGATCGTTGGCCGTGAACTTCAGCCCCGTGACGTTGGGAATCGCGCACAAATCAAGAATCAGTTCGAGGCTGTTGACACTCGGCGCGTATGCTGGAAAGTAATAGATCAGCAGCGGAATGTCGGAAGCCGCGGCAATCGCCGTGTAATACGCTTTCACTTCGGCGAACGAATAATTGCCGATGGGCGGCAGCGCGCTGACGGCGTGCGCGCCGATGCGCGCGGCGTGTTTGGTCAGATCAACCGCTTCCGCCGTGCTCATCGCGCCCGTATGAACGATGATGGTTTTGTCTTTGGGCGAGCATTTGGTCGCAACCTCGGCGACGCGCTTGCGCTGCTCGGCGCTTTGCTGCAAGCCTTCGCCAGTCTGTCCGCAAACGTATACGCCGTCCACTCCGGCGGCGTAGCCGCGATCCAACAGCCGCTCAAATGAATCCGCGCGAAATCGGCCTTCGGCGTCGAAGGGCGTGATCGCCGCCGGAAGTATTCCTTGAAATTTAGTCATCGTGATTTTCCTTGAGAAACGTACCGTAGACTGTCCAGTCTGCGGAGGGCTTGATTACTCAATAATTGGCGAGGAACGAGCGCCTTTCGCCAAGGTCCAGGTTGCTCCTGATGTTTCGAATAGCCGAGACCTCCGCAGACTGGACAGCCTACGGTACGTCGTTGGTTTGTCAGCGGCGCCCCTCGATCACGGCCTGAAGGTCGCCGCTGTTCGATTCAATGAAATGGTTGTATGAGTTCTCAAAATGCGCGCGCACGACTTGCGTGATCTGTTTCACCTTGCGGCCGCGCAGCGCCTCGATGATCGGTTTGTGCGGATCTCCGGTGCGCCGCTCTTCAACGCCGACCTGGCGCAGCAGCCCGATAAAAGCGAAGAGCGGCAGCGTCACCTGCTCCAGCGTCGAGCAGAGAATCGCGCTGCCCGAACGCTGCCAAATGTAGCGGTGAAACTGGAAATCGATCTGACTGGTTTCGTAGAAATTGTAATTTGGCGTCTTGTAGTCCTTCGAGATCTCTTTCGCCAGCCGTTCGAGGTAAGCGAAATCGTCCTCGGTCAACCGGGCGCTCGCTTTGATGCAGGCCATCGGATCGAGCTCCGAGCGGATTTCCAACCGGTCGCGCACGTCCTGCGGCGTCAGCCTGGTCACCATCGTCCCGCGATTGGCCATGCGCACGGCCAGTCCGAGTTGTTCCAGTTGCAGCAGCGCCTCGCGGACGGTGGCCTGGCTAACCGAATATTCACGCGCCAGATGCATCTCCCGTAACGCGTCGCCGGGTTTGAACGTCCCGGCGAAAATCTTCTCCTTCAGAATCTCGACCACCTGCGTTTTGAGCGAATCGGCGAGCGCCAGCTTGCCCGCGTGATTGAGCGGGCTGTCCCCGACCAACGCGGCGACCCGGTTGTTCAAGTTCGCTTTCATCCTCAGCCTCCTAAAAAAAATCTACCGATTACCGATAATCGCTTGACAAGGATTAGCGGCGGGAGCAATATACGCTACCGATTATCGGTAATGCAAGTTATTTCTTTCCTGAAAAACAGTCCGAACAGAAAAAGGAGAAAGTATATGAAGCACTCGATCCGAGCTTTCCTCCTGCTGGCCACAGCGTTCCTGGCTTTGTCCGTCAGCGCGGCGGCGCAAAACACGACGGGAACGATCACCGGCAGGATCATTGACCAGTCATCGGCGGTCATTCCGGGCGTGACCGTGACGGTCTCGAACGACGCCACTAGCTTGAGCCGCACGGTAACGACCAACGATGACGGTGAGTACGTTATTCCCTTCCTGCCCATCGGCTCCTATACCGTCCGCGCGAAAAAGGATGGGTTCAAGTCCCAGACCGCGCCGAGCCTGCGGCTGGAAATTCTTCAGGTGCGCAAGGTGGATTTCACGCTCGAAGTTGGCGACGTGTCGCAGACGGTCGAAATCACTTCGAGCGCGCCGCTCATCGAGACCGAGACCTCCAACGCCGGGCAGGTCATCAAGAATGAGCAGGTCGCGCGACTGCCGCTCAACGTGCGGCAGTTTATGCAACTCGCCTTTCTCGCGCCGATGGCGGCTCCGGCGGCAGCCGATTTCCGCTCGACCGAAATCAACCGCGACACGGCGGTCCCGGCGGGCGCGGGGCAACGGCCGGAGCAGAACAACTACCAGATTGACGGCGTGGATAACAAAGAGAACGGGCGCAACAGCTTCGCCGTCAGCCCGCCGGTTGATTCGGTCGGCGAGTTCAAGGTGCAGACCGGGATGGCCCCGGCGGAATTCGGGCGCGGCGGCGGCATCATCATCAACGTCGTGACGCGCGGCGGATCGAACGCCTGGCACGGCACGGCCTACGAATTTCTGCGCAACGACCTGTTCGATGCCCGCCCCTTCTTCGCCAACCGCAAGAATCCGCTCAAGCGCAATCAGTTCGGCGGCGCCTTCAGCGGCCCGATTCGCAAGGATAAGCTTTTCTTCTTCGCGAACTATGAAGGGCTGCGCGAAGCTTCGACGGGCAACCCACCGGTCGGGCGCGTCTTTACTGATGACGAGCGTAATGGCATCTTCACGAGCGCGATCAGCGATCCGACGACCGGCCAACCGTTTGCCAACAATCGCATTCCGGCCAATCGCATCAACCCCATTTCAACCTACATCCTGACGCTCGTGCCGAGGCAGAACAATCCTGCAGACCCCACGCGCAACTTCATCTTCAACGACGTTCCGTCAGGGCGCGCCGTTCGCGACAACGTCGTCGGGCGCGTGGATTACAACCTCAGCGACAAGGACTCGGTTTACGGCAGGTACATCTTCAATCAGGAGAAGTTCCGCACGCCGCCAGCGTTGCCTGCGCCGGCCAATTCGGGCGGACGCGATTTCATCCTGCGCGCGCAGACCGCGAGCGCGCACTGGAACCACGTCTTCAGCCCGACGCTCATCAACAACGCGACGCTCGGTTACACGCGCTATCGCAACCGGCTGGGCACGCTCAATTCCTTCGTCAAGAATCTGCTCACGCCGTCGGGCATCACCAACACGCTGGCCGACGTTGACCCGCTCTTCTGGGCCGCGCCGAGCGTGAGTATTCCCGGCTACCTGATGCCGAGCGAGAACACACCGAATTACCGCACGACAAACAACTATCAGTTGCAGGATAGCCTCATCTGGAATCGCAAGAATCACACTTTCAAGTTCGGTGGCGACCTGAAAGACGTGCGCGAGTATATGTTCTTCACCGGCGGCAACGGCGCGACCACCTTCGCCAACCGTTACACCGGCGCCAACGTCGCCGACTTCCTGCTCGGTCTGCCCTCAAACGTCAACAAGACGGCGCGCGCGTCGGAATGGAATTCGCGCGTGCAGTACCTGGGTCTGTTCGCGCAGGACGACTGGAAAGTGACGCCGAAGCTGACGCTCAATCTGGGGCTGCGTTATGAATTCGAGACGGCCTTGAAACAGGCGGGCCACGAAGGACTCGGCTTCGATCCGCGCACGGGCGAAGTGCTCATCTCGCAGAACATCCGCAACCGCGCGCGCATCGAGGACTTTTACAAGAACGTCCGGCAGGACATCCGTATCCGTTTCGTCCCACACGACGCGCCGTATGACACGGACTTCAACAACTTCGGCCCGCGCATCGGCTTCGCCTACGCGCTGCGGCCTGACGTGGTGGTGCGCGGCGGCTACGGCATTTTCTACAGCGCGCCGGAAATTCAATCGCTCGCGTCGTCGAACGACTTCGCGCCAATCACGTTGCGTCCGATCTGGAATGGCAATCCGACCCGGCCCGACATCGGATATAACCCCGAAGGCGCGCTCTCCGCTGAACGCTCGCTCGCCACCGCGCCGCTGACGGTCTTCCCATTCATCTCACGTGATTTCCCCTACGGCAAAGTGCAGCAGTGGAATCTGAACGTGCAGAAACAGTTCGGCAATTCCTTCGTTGTCGAGACCATGTATCAGGGTTCGATTGGCAATCAGTTGATCCTCTTCGATCAGATCAACGCTAAAGCGCCTGGCCCAGGTAACGTGCAAACCCTGCTGCCCTGGCCGGGACTGGCGCGCGTGCAGAACTTCGATACAACCGGCAATTCAACCTTCCACGGCGCTTCGGTCAAGCTCGAACAAAGGCCCTGGCGCGGGTTGTCGTATCTGGTGGCCTACACCTTCTCGAAGTCCATTGACAACGGCTCCGGCTTCATTGAAGGTCGCGCGTGGACTGATCCGGGCAACAAGCGCGAAGGCAAGGGCGCTTCCGGCTTCAACATCCCGCATCGCTTCTCGGCGGCGTATGAATATGCGTTGCCCTTCGGTCGCGGCAAAGCCTTTGGCAAAGACTGGTCGGCGCTGGCGGACGGCATTTTCGGCGGCTGGGGCGTGCGCGGCATCACTGTGCTGCAAACCGGATTGCCGCAATCGCCTTCGATGAACCTGTCGCGCCTCGGCACCTGCTCGACGGCCTGCACCGCCAGACCGGATCGCATCGCGGATGGCAACCTGCCGAAAGACGAGCGGACGCTCAATCGTTTCTACGATCCGGCGGCCTTCCGGCTGCTGGCGGTGGGCGGCGCGGATCGCCGGGTCGGTTCGGCAGGTCGGGACATCCTGGTCGCGCCGGGCTTCAACAACACCGACTTCCAGTTGTTCAAGAGCGTGAAGTTCAAAGAACGCCACGCCATCGAATTCCGCTGGGAGATGTTCAACGCCTTCAACCACACAAACTGGGGCGCGCCGAACGTCAATCTGGAATCGGCTGATTTTGGCCGCATCACCAGCACCGCGCCGCCGCGCATTATGCAGGTCGTGCTGCGGTATGACTTCTAACCCGTTCCTTGCTTTGCGGAATTCACTCCACAGTCAGCAACAGTGAATTCAGCTTCTGGGTCGGGGAGCTATACCGGCAACGGTCACAAATTGAGCTTTTTCAGATCTCAAAAGCTCAATCCGTTCCCGTTCGCGGTATAGCTCGCGATGAACGGCAAAACTACTGGCTTGCCGGCTTCCTGACCCGGATATCTTCGCTCCCGATTTTCTGAAGATGCTTTCGTCGCTTTTCCATCGGCAAACAGGCGTTTGGCGCGGGTTCCAGGCGGGCGCCGCGCTCTTGGCGCTGTTACTTTTCGCAGGCTTCAACCGGATGTCGAACACGGCTTCTGCCATGAATCTTTCACCTGTTTTGGACAATCTGCGTTGGAGGAAGCTGCCGCCGTTGCCTGACCCGCACGGATTTGCCGGAGCCTTCGCCGGAGTCAGTCACAACGCCTTGATTGTTGCAGGCGGCGCGAACTTTCCCGACCAGCCGGTGTGGGAAGGCGGAAAGAAATTCTGGTCCGACAAAATCTTCGTGCTGGAAAAACCGGACGGTCAATGGCAGAGCGGCGGCGCGTTGCCGAAGCCGCTGGGCTACGGCGTTTCGATCACAACGGACAAAGGGTTGGTCTGCATCGGCGGCGCGGATGCCGAGCGGCATTACAACGAAGTCTTCCTGCTCGAATGGAGCGCAGGAAAGATCAAACGAACTACACTGCCTGCCTTGCCGCAAGCGTGCGCTTATGCGAGTGGCGCGCAGGTTGGCAAGGTGATTTACGTCGCGGACGGGACAGCGACGCCAACCGCAACGCAGGCGCTGAAAGCTTTCTGGGCGCTCGATCTGTCCGAGCGCCATCCGCAATGGCGCGAGCTGGCAACGTGGCCGGGGCCGGAACGAATGCTGAGCGTGGCGGCGGCGCAAGGCGGCGCGTTTTATCTTTTCAGCGGCGTCAGTCTGAGCGCCGCGCCGGATGGCAGTCCGAAACGGACTTATCTGAAAGACGCTTATCGTTACGAACCAAATAAAGGCTGGGCGCGCATCGCTGAATTGCCACATCCGGTCGCCGCCGCGCCGACGCCTGCTGCCGCTCTCAACAAATCACAAATCCTGATCTTCGGCGGCGACGACGGCTCGAAGGCAGGATTTCAGCCCGTGCAAGCGCATCCGGGCTTTGCGCAACGCATACTTGCCTTTCACACCGATAACAACCAATGGACAGAAGCGGGCGAAGGGGAAGCTGCGCACGTCACGACAGCGATGGCGGCGTGGCGCGGCGGTTTTGTGATTCCTTCCGGCGAAGTGCGCCCCGGCGTCCGTTCGCCCGCCGTGTGGTTCATTCAACCGCGCTCCGACAACTCACTTTTTCAGGATGAATGAGATGAAAAGACAAACTGTGTGGCTCTCAATTTTGCTGACGCTGTTTTTATCGCTGCTGGCGGGCGCGGCCTCGGCGCAGCGCGCCAGCCGCAACACGCCGATCTTTGAGCAGGTTGATCTATTCCGGCAAGGCGAAGGCGGCATTCACACCTACCGCATCCCCGCGTTGGCGGCGACGAAGAAAGGCATGTTGATCGCTGTCGCGGATGCGCGCCACGAAAGCGCGGAAGACCTGCCCGGCGTGCTTGATCTCGTCATGCGGCGCAGCGCGGATTTGGGGAAAACGTGGGAGCCGATCACCATGATTCGCAATCCGCCCGGTCGCGCCGGGGCTGGCGACGCCAGCTTGTCGGTGGATCGCCGGACGGGGCGCGTCTTTTGTTTTTACGCCTACGGGCCGCCGGGCGTGGGGTTCTTTCATTCACAGCCCTGCAATGCGGCGGCGGACAATTGTCTGCGCGCGCAGTTCATTTACAGCGATGACGACGGGGCGACATGGTCGGATCCGATTGACCTGACCGCGCAGCTCAAAGCGCCTGAGTGGGACGCGCTGTTCGCCAGTTCGGGGCACGGGATTCAAACGCGCAAGGGGCGTCTCTTGCAGCCCTTCGTGATGCGCAAGGGCAAGGAGACCTGGACGGCCAATGCGTTCAGCGACGATGGCGGCAGGGCGTGGCGTATGGGAGAGCCTGCCGGTACGAACGTCAACGAAAGCAAAGTGATCGAACTGGCTGACGGCACGGTGATGCAAAATATCCGGCACAACAATGACTCTAATGACACGCGGCTGCGTTTCGTGGCGCTTTCCCGCGACGGCGGCGTGACGTTCGGCCCGATGAAAGCCGCGCCTGCGTTGATTGATCCCTGGGTCAATGCCGACATCCTGCGCTACGACGCGCAGCGCGCTATTTTGTTCAGCAATCCGGCGGATGCCCGGCAGCGCGTGCGGCTGACGGTGCGGGCGAGTTTCGACGAGGCGCAGGCGTGGCCGCTAGCGCGCGTCATTCACGAAGGGCCGGCGGCTTATTCGACGATGGTGATACTGCCGGATGGAACGATTGGTTTGCTTTACGAACGTGGTGACAAGAGTCCGTATGAAAAGATCACCTTCGCCCGGTTCAATCTCGCGTGGCTGAAACAAACGTCCAGGTTGTGAACGGCGGTAACCACGACGGCCTCACTTTCCGGTGGGAAAACGGATCGGCGGCAGTCGAGTCATTCGTTGGGAACAAAGCGATAGCCAACCCATGGCTCGGTGATGATGTAGCGGGGACGGGGCGGGTCAGGCTCGATCTTGCGCCGCAACTGGTTGATGAAGACGCGCAGGTAATCGGTCTGCTCGGTGGCCTCGATGCCCCAGACCGCTTGCAGCAGCGAGCGATGTGTGACGACTTTGCCGGCGTTCGAGACCAGGTGCTTCAAGACCTCGAACTCTTTGGGCGTGAGCTTCACCTCACGCCCGGCGATCGTCACCCGCCGCGCGTCGGCGTCAACCGTCACGTCGCCGACCGTGAAGACCGATGTGTGAGTCGTGGAGGCGTGGACGCGCCGCAGGATGGCGTGCATCCGCGCGAGCAGTTCGTCGAGGCCGAAGGGCTTGGTGACGTAATCGTCCGCGCCCAGTTCCAGCGCAGCGACCTTGTCGGCTTCGGCTTCTTTCGCCGAAAGCACGATGATCGGGACGGTGGAGAACTCGCGCACGCGGCGGCAGACCTCCAGCCCGGACATCTTCGGCATGACCAGGTCGAGGATGATCAAATCAGGCTCTTCCTTGCGAATCTCATCGAGCGCTTCCTCGCCGCCCGGCGCCGTTCGCACCTCATAACCGCGCGCCGGCAAGCTCGCCCGCATCACGCGCAGGATCTGCAGTTCATCGTCGACTACCAGGATGACCGGTTTCTTCATCATAATTCCCCATCTATCGCTTCAGACCTAGGCGCCTCTCGCTGTTCGACTCGCAGCGCCATGGTGAATTTGGCGCCCTGCTTCCGATTGTTCTCTGCCCAGACTCTGCCGCCGTGGGCTTCGACCAGGCCGCGCGTAATGGCCAGGCCCATTCCTGTGCCCTCGGGCTGCCGGCCGTCGGAATGCGCGCTGCGGTAAAACTTCTCAAAAATCCGTTCGGTCTCTTCCGGCGCAATCCCCAGGCCCTGGTCCGTGACGCTGAGCCTCAACTCATCTCTCTCGACCTGCGCTTCGACCGTGATTTCGCTCCCTTCGGGCGAATACCTGGCCGCGTTCTCGACCAGGTTGGCCAGCGCCTGCGCGATCAGCCGCGAATCAACCCTGACCAGCGGCAGACCTTCCGCGCAATCCACGCGCACTCGATGATGATGCAGCGCGCCCGAACAGCGGTCGAGCACATTGTTGCAGATCTCGGCCACCGATCCCCATTGCTTCGACGGATGCAGCTCGCCAGCGTCAATCCGCGCCATGGCCAGCAGGTTCTCCACCAACCGCATAAGGCGATTGACCTCCTCGCTGATGATCACGTGGAATTCGCGCAGCGTCGCCTGATCCCAGTTGAGTTCGTTGTGCAGCAGGCTGTCAACCGACGCCCGGATGGATGTGAGCGGCGTGCGCAGATCGTGCGAGACCGAAGCGATAAGCGCCGATTTGAGCGCGTCGCTCTGTTTGAGCGCCTCGGCGCGGCTCACCTCCCGCAGGAAATTCGCCCGCTCGAAGGCCAGCGCCAGCAGTCCGGCGATGGCTTCCTGGGTCTCTCGCTCAAGCCCCTCCGCGACCAGCGTCATCACGCCGACCAGCTTTGCCCCGATCTTCAGTGGCAGGTAGGAGATTGTTTCATTTTCTTCAGTGGCGGAGATCAGCGATTTGATCTCGCCGGTCTCGAAGACTTCTTTGATGACGAGCGGCGAAGGGGTGAACGAACCGGTCTCGCCCGGTCCGGCCCCCAACCCTGACACGGACAACCGCTCCCATTTCCTGGCTTCGTTCCCATACGGCGCAAAGATCGCGCAGTAATTGACGCCGAAGACTTCGACGACCTGTTTGGCCAGTGACGAGATGGCCGTCTCAGGGTCAGGCGTGGCAATGATCGCCCGGCTGAGCTGGTAGAGATCCCAGACCTCATCAAGCAGTTTGTGGATTTTACCCTCCGCCTTTTTGCGCCCGGTGATGTCGCGGCAGGTATAAAGCAGAGAGCCACCTTTGATTGAGACGCGCTTGACGTTCACCAGAATGGAATGGCGTGAACCGGCCTTGTCTTTTATTTCACGCTCGAGGTTTTGAATTTCGCCGGCGACCTCCAGCTCGCGGCGATCGAAGAATCCGGCGCCGATCAGCCGCTTGATATTGCCTAGCGCCTGAACCTCTTCGGCGGTGTAACCGAAAATTACTTCCGCGTTGGGACAGATGTAAGTGAAGGCGCCGGCTTCTTCCGTAATGAAGACGGCGTCGGAGATCCGGCTGAGCGTGACGCGGTGCAGCTCTTCGGATTCCCGTAAGGCTGCTTCGGCCCGCTCGCGCTCGGCGACTTGTTCTTCCAGAACGGCGTTGGCGCGGGAGAGTTCGGCGGTGCGTTCTTCGACTCGCTGTTCCAGGCTGTCGTGAGCGGCGCGCAGCGACACCTCCGCCTGCTTGCGCGCCACCGTCAGCCAACTGGTCAGCGCCGCGACAAACGCGAACGCTCCCAGCCTCGGCAGGTAGGCCCAGTTCAGCGTCAGCCCGAAAGCCGGCGGCAGCAGAAAGTAGTCAATCGCCAGAAGGGAGAGAAACGTCGCGAGCAGGCCAGGCCCGATGCCGCCGTACCAGGCGCTCAACATCAGGGCGGGGAAAAACAGCAGGAAATCGTTATGCTCCAGCCACGGTCTGAGCAGCAAGGTCAACAGCAGCGCCAGAGCGACCGCCAGGATCGCGCCTCCGTAACGCAAGAGTGAGGAATGTGTCATCTGAAATCCTCCGCTAGCCTGGTTGATCCAACCTGACCGTGAAATCAGCGCCTTCCCAGCGCTCAGCTTCAGACCAGTAAAAGCTGAGAGCAATTTCGGCGCCCGGCGGTAGCGCCTCAGTGGGCAGATCGGCCACGTGCACTCCTAAACCCGTATCTTGCGTTTTCGTGTCACGAACTGTGCGCCAGCCATCAACGCTCCAGCGAATCACCGCCGCATCCATCGTCTCCACGCGCAAGGTCTTGCCCGCCGGCGCCGCATCGCATTTGTGGTTGAAGCGCCAGACCGCGAATGGAGAATCGGCGCGCTGCGCCAGGTAACGCTCGGCTGTTTGCGGCGGCAGATCGAAGACGCGGCCATCGCGCAGCGAGCGGCGCAGCTTGATGTATTCGGCGTGCGCCCAGACCAGCGGCATCGCCGATCCTGTGGCCTTGCCGCGAAACAGTTCAGCTTCGGGGATGTCATCCGCGTCCCAGACCTGTTCGGGAATCATCCCGCCTTCGTTGGCGAAAGCTTCCATCGCCCGCATCAACGCTTCCGCCTCCACACTGCGGCCGGCGGCCAGTTCGTAATGCGCGCGCTCGCCGGTGAGCAGCGGCCACGGGCGTCCGACGCCGGTTCCGTCGAAAGGCGTCCCATCCGCGTGCTCGCCGTACTGGTCGTCAACGTACCTGCGCCACGCCGGGCCGTTGGGCGTCTCGACCCGGAGCAGCGCTTCAATCGCTTTCACCGTGTTGACGATGCGCGGATCGTCAGCCGCGCGCAGCCCGAAGCGCACCAGCGCCAGCGCGTCAGGCCCGACGATGTATGAGATCGGGCCTGTTTGCTGATCGGACGGGCGGCCCTTGATCGGCACGAAACCCTGGCGCGGTGAAGCCGCATCAGCCTTCTCCGGCGGCGCGATGCGCACGTAGTGACCTTCGATGCCCAGCGCGCGATCAAGCTCGGTATCGGTCACGTAAATCCATCGTTCGATGTTGGCGTTCCAGTAATCGGCGGTCTGGCGCAGATAAGCTCCGACGCTCGATTCTCCGACCACCTCGGCGATTTCGGCGGCGGCCAGCAACGCCGCGATCTCGACCGCCAGCGTGAAGGGCGAATAGCCAGGATCCATCTCCCAGCGTTCCTGGGGGGTGACCGGCCCGTTGCGCACCAGATACCCGGCGGCCCGTTTGACCATCGTCCAGATGCGCGTCAGGTCTTCACGTCCGAACGGCGGCAAAAGCGCGCCCGCGCGCCGCGTCTGATCGGCCAGCAGAATCGGCAGCGCCGTCTCGTCCATCTGCACGCCGTTCCAGTAAGCCGTGCCGTCCATCCACATGTTCTGCGGCCAGTGACCGTCGGCTTCCTGCGTGACCATCAGGTAATGAAGCACGCGATTGACTTCGCTGCGCGCTCCGGCGGCCAGCAGCCCCGACGCCGCCTCGACCAGATCGCGCGGCCAGACCAGGTGATAACCGCCGAGGTCTTCGTCGCCTTTGTCGAAGCCCCAGGGAATGGAGAGGCTGGCGATCAGCCCGCCCTGAAACCGCTTGGCTTCGTGCGCGCGCAACACCGCCAGGCTGATCTGATACAACCCGCGATCGCCCGCTTCAGAATTCGTCGGAAGACTCAGTCGCTCCTGCCAGATGCGCCACTCGCGGACGTATTCCGATTGCGCTCTTTCAAAGCTATCCATCACGCTGGCGAGCGCCGCGTGGCCCGCCTCGGCCGCGCTGCCGCCGAAACCCAGCGCCAGCGTGAACTCGCCTTCGCACGCAGCCAAATCAATCTCGCCGGTCAGCGCGACGTTGCCGTTCTCGGCGCGCTCGTAACTCCACAACATCTGTTTGTGCCCGCTCAGGTCCTGCCAGCCGTCGGAAACTCCAACAAAACCCGCCGACCGCTTCACCCACGGCGCCGTGCAGGCCAGCGCCAGCGCATAACCGTCGCGCTCGGCAAAGAGCATCGGGACGCCTTTGTAATCGCCGACCCACGCGGTATTGCCCCAGCCGCGATTGCCGAACGGCGCGGCGATGATCTCTTTCTCGATCCGGTAGCGTTCTTGCAGGCAGGTGTTGATCAAACGGTAAGCTGGAACACCCTCGGCCACGTATTCGACTTCGTACCGCGTGTGACGCTTCTCTTCGGAAAAGAAATCGCGTTCGTCGGTGACGATCAATCCCAGGTCGCGCGTGCAGGCGTGATCAACGCGCGGGTAATAGATTTCGTTGAAGATGCCGTGGCTCAACGTGAACCAGACGCGGCTCGACGCGCTGAGCGAGGCCCCGACGCCGCTCTTGGCGCTCGATGTCCATTTCGGCGCGATGCCCGGCCAGCCAGGCGCGAATTGCGGATTTCCATTGTTCATGTCACTACGCTCAACTCTTACAGCGGTTTTCAGTTGTGTGCGACTTGCGCTGGGTCAGTACCGCGAGCGGTAGCGAGCGTGGCTTCCTCATTTGGTCCATTGATGGAGCCACGCTCGCTACCGCTCGCGGTACTGACCCGGCGCAGCCGCTCATTGCCAATGAGTCGCACGCAT
>Ga0187892_10001836_pt1 | contig 46303 bp, 38 predicted proteins | sample MA1701073metaG_FD_139345 | JGI IMG/M metagenome (GOLD analysis project Ga0187892, IMG submission 139345) | Bio-ooze microbial communities from a basaltic lava cave in the Kipuka Kanohina Cave System on the Island of Hawaii, USA - MA170107-3 metaG ...
ATGTAGGATCGAGCGGTTACCCCAAGCCGCAAGAAAAAAGCGGACAGGTATTGGTGCGCACCCCAGACTGGGCCGGAGGCCGAGATTTCAGGCGGTTACCCCAGGGAGGTCAGGAGGTCTGAACTTACTCTGAGCTCCCGTGCAGTTCGGTTCTTGTTGCGCTGGTTTCTCTGGAGAGTGCTCGCGCTGAGCGCCCGGCCCTTACTCTTCAATCCGATCTCGTCGGCTAGACTTCTCCTCGCATGGCTCGTCTGTGCGCAGCAGCCGGCACCGGCCCATCAGGTGCAACAGCCACCGGTAGCTCACCCCGAGCTCCCTGGCCGTGCGACTCTTGTTGCCGTTATTTCGCTGGAGCGCGATCGAGATGATCGCGCGCGTGAAAAGCCGAAGCTCCTCATGCAGCGATCGCGGGGTGCCGTTCTGCCTCGACAAGGCGGCATCGGCTTCGGCCTCGTATAGATGCCGCTCTGTGATCGGCTCGCCCGGCTCCGTGCGCAGCAGCGCCCGCTCGATCAAATTCCGCAGCTCCCGAACGTTGCCGCGAAATTCGTGTCGGAGCAGGGCCGCGAGCGCCGGTGGTGCCGCGATGTGGACCGGGAGCCATCCAAGCCGCTTGCATGACTCCGACAGGAAATGGCGTGCGAGCGCCGGGATGTCCTCGCGCCGCTCCGTGAGCGCTGGCAGCCGTAGCTCCAGGACGCGGAGGCGGTAGTAGAGATCCTCGCGGAAGGCTCCGGTCTCTATCAGGCGTGTGAGCTCGCGATTGGTGGCGGCGATGACGCGCACGTCGACCTTGACCGGCTCCGTGGCCCCGACCGGGCGGATCTCCCCGTCCTCCAGGACACGGAGCAGCTGGGCCTGAAGGGCGCGGCTCGCATCGCCGATCTCGTCGAGGAAGAGCGAGCCGCCATCGGCGACGTGGAAGAGGCCGCGCTTGTCGGCAATGGCGCCGGTGAAGGTGCCGCGGCGGTGGCCGAAGAACTCGCTCTCGAGCAGGCTCTCGGTCACGCCGGCGCAGTTCACGACGACGAGCGGCCTTCGGCCGCGCGGGCTCGCGTCGTGGATCGCCCGGGCGACGAGCTCCTTGCCCGTCCCGGTCGCCCCGAGCAGGAGCACAGTCGAGGGGACAGCCGCAGCGCGGATGACGAAGTCGCGCACGCGCTGCATCGCCGGACTGTCACCGACGATGGCTGCGAGCACCGCGGCGCTTTCGGCGCCATTGGTGGTTTTGCAGTCGAGAATACCGGCCATGGTTCCGAGCTACGCAGCAACGGCCGTGCCGTCCGTCGTTGCTGGCGCGCAACGTTGCCCGCGACGAGCGGAAAGCGTCGGCGGATCGGAGACTTGACGGTTCTTGGAACACGACGGCGCCGCGGATGGAAAAAGTCGATCCTGTGAGGGCGGTTTTACGGCGCACCGTCTGCCGCGTGTCCAGCGAGTGCGGCCATGAGTCAAGCGAACATATTTCAGCCCGAAATGCCGACGCAGGGATCGGGTGCGTCACGACCGCTGGCACACTGGTCCCGAGTCGAGAACGACAAGCCCGCACAGTGCGTGGATGGATGGTGCGTGTCCAAGCTTGAGCCAAGGCGATTGTGCCCTGCGGCACACGGATCTCTCCGTAAACGTCAGTTAACGATTTTTCGTCGTGACGTGTCACTTTTCTCTTGATCGACCCACCGCACGGGCGTACGTGGAGTTCATAGCCAACGGGTGACACCATGACGGAAACGGCACGATTCCTGGTCCGGCATCGGTGGCTTCTGGCGGCGGCCGTGGCGGTCGCGGCCTTCCTCGCCGGCTCGCGTGCCGCGCGCCTCGAGTTCGATTTCTCGTTTCGGCCGTTCTTCCTCGAGAGTGAGCAGGATCAGCTCTCGATCGCCCTTGCGGAGCGGTTTCCCGACGCAGGGGCTTCGCACGTCGTCGCGATCATACACGCGGACGACGTATTCCGACCCGAACTACTGCAGGCGATCGAGCGCATGAGCGGGGACATCGCGGGCATCCCCGCCGGAGCGGAGACGGCAGAACTGGAGGGAAGCGGGGCAGGGCAGGCGCGTGCGTTCAAGCGTGTGTACAGCCTCTCGCGCACGATCGTGGCCGAGGCGGACGGCGAGGAGCTGCCGCTGCCGCGGACCGTGGAGCACCACCTGAGTGTGTACCGAGAGCTGCCGGTGGCGACTCGCACGGCGAAGGTCGCGGCGCTTCGCGCCCACATACTCGGCGATGACCTGTACGCCGGCCGTATCGTGTCGAAGGACGGTGCCGGCACGCTGGTGATGGCCGTCCTGGCGCATGACCATCAGAAAAGCGCGGCGCGACAGGACGCGATCGAGGCGTTCGAGTCTGCCGTCACGCGCAACCTCGCCGGTATTCCGGGGGCGACGGTGCAGTTCACCGGTTATCCCATCGCGGAAGTGGAGTATCGGCGCCTGGTGTGTCGGGGCTTCCTGATCGCGCAAGTCGTCGGCGTGGCGCTCGTCGGCATCGGCTTGTTCGTCTGCTTCCGCAGCGCCGTGGCGGTGATCCTGCCGCTCGCGGTGATTGCGCTCGCGACACTCCTGACGATGGGCTTCATGGAAGTCGCGGGACAGAAGATCACGCTGATGAATGCCAGCGTGCCTCTGCTCCTCCTGGTCGTGGGAATCGCCGAGCTCGCGTTCTTCATGGCTTGCTACCACGAGGAGGCGGCCCGCCCCGGGACCACGCGCGAGGGGGTCGTCGTGCGCGCGACGGCGCATGTGCTGCCACCGGGCTTCATGGGCCTGGCGACGGCGAGCCTGGGATTCCTCTCCCTCGGGGCCGGCAGCGTCCCGCTGACGCGTGACTTCGGCGTCACGATGGCGTTCGGCAACATGGCGATCTTCGTGCTCGCCGTCGCTCTCGTTCCCGGCGCGCTTTGCGTGGTCCCGCTGCCACGGCGATCGCTGGATACAGGCGTCGCTGCGAGACCTACGAGCCGGCTCATCCTCTTCGTGACGACTGTCGTGCTGGAACACAGACGGATGGTCGCTGCCGGTGCGCTGGCGTGCGCTGCCTTCGGTCTGGTGGGCGCCTTGCGGATGGACGTCGAACAGTACGTGACTCGCGAGCTGCCGGAGGACAATCCCGTTCGACGTGCAGCCCAGGTTGTCGACGCCAAGTTCGGGGGAGCCTTCCAGACCTGGGTGGGCGTACGCATGCGTCACGGTGGGCCGATCCTGCATGCGGCCGCTCTATCCGACATCGAGGCATTGCAGGAGTTCCTCACCGAGCAAGAAGAGCGAGGTGTCGTGCGAGCGGTGTCGATGGCGGACCATCTCAAAGAGATGAACATGCTCGCCCACGAAGGAGACGCCGACGAGCGGCGGCTTCCAGCCGACGATCGCCTGACCTCTCTCTTCGCGCAGGAGCTGGCGGGCGCGGGTGAGGGCGCCGACGTCTCGCTCCTGATCGGACCCTCCGACGACCTCGTGATGATCGTCCTCGGCACGACTGATATCGGCGCCAAAGGCCTACTCGTCCTTCATGAGTCGGTTCAGGAGTTCGTCCGCACGAAGCTGGGCGACCGACTGGAAGTCCGCTTCCTGGGCGACTACTGGCGCGCGTCACTCGGCGTCCAGAGTCTTCTGCGGGATCTCGTCGTCACCCTGGCGATCTCCTTCCTGCTGGTCTTCGGCCTCGTGGGGCTGTTCTTTCGGTCCGTGCCGCTCACGCTCATCAGCATTCCCTCGAATCTGCTTCCCCTGGCGGCCGCGCTGGGATTCATGGCCGTCACCGGGATCGCCCTTCGAGTGGGTCCGTCGATCATCCTGCCGATCGCGCTCGGCATCGCGGTCACCGACACGGTGCACTGCCTCGTGCGCCTGCGCGAGGAATGGGACGAGACCCACGAGTACGCGACGGCCGTGCGGCGAACCCTCGCCGCGACCGGGCGCGCGATCGTCTATTCGGACATGGTACTGGTCGTGGGCTTTCTGGCCCTGCTGATCCCGGAGTTCCTGGCTTTCGGCCACATGGGCATCCTCGGAAGCTTCACTCTCTTCGCGGCGCTGGTGGCGGACCTCCTGCTGCTCCCGGCGCTGGTTCTATGGTTTCGACCGTTCGGATCTGAGCGACGGACTGCTCCGGCGCTGCACGTGTCAGGGAACGGCCATCGCGCCCTGCTACAGCTTGGTCCGGTCGTGCGAAAGAGCCACGGTTTCCCGCGGCGGCCAGTTGTCGTTGGCGGCAATGGCATGCGCGCGTATCTCGCCCGCACGAGATATTGCGACTGGGACGATCCTTCAATACTGGCCGCAGTCGTCCCGTTGCTCGCGGAGGGCAAGTCGGAACGGGAGACCGCGGTACGCCTGTTTCGCTTCGTCCGCGACGACGTGGCGTACACCTTCGCGCCCTGGGGTGTTCCCGCATCAGCGACCTTGGCCTGTCGGCAAGGGATGTGCTCCAACAAGAACAACCTGCTCGTTGCGCTTTTCCGCGCGGCCGGTATTTCTGCCGCCTACGGCGTGCTGCGCGTCAATGCGCAGAAGTACTTCGGGAGCGTGGCGCCGCCGTTCTTCGCGTCGGCTTTGTCGGTCAACTCCACGCACATCTATGCGGCTGCATACCTCGATGGGGGATGGATCAAGTGCGATTCGTCAACCGATAGTGAGATGGCGGCGAAGACGGGCCACTTCTGCCGCCAAACCCAGCTCGTCGAATGGGATGGTGCGAGTGATGCCCTGGATTTCCTCGATCCCCTCCATGTGCATGAGGATCTCGGGCTTCGGCCGTCGGTGGATGACCTATTGGACAAGCGGCCACGCAGGGCCACTCCCGAGCTGTTCGCCGCGTTCAACGGCTATCTCCAGTTCATTCGCTCCATGGCGCCGTTCCCATCGTCTGCCGCCTTGATCGAGGCATACGTGCGGTCTGTCCCTGGCTCGCTGGGGAGGCTTCTATGACAGAGGACCGGAGCGCTGTGGAGCCGACGGACGCCCGGGGAGCCTTCTGGACCGCCGTGCTTGGACTCGGTGTGTTCCTGACGTTTACGGTTGCATTGCACGTGTTCGACGCACTGCCGTTTCGATTTCGGCCCGTGGGGATCGTCCTCGTTGTCTTGCTCCTCGTCAATGCAGGACTCGCGATTTTCGCGGGCCGATGGAGACCGTCCAAGCTTTGGGTACTGCTCTACGAGGGCGGACATGCTTTGGCATACGCGATCATGTTTCACCTGAGCGGCTACCCACAAGTGGGGTTTGTGTTTGTGGTGTACGCATTTCTCATCGTGCACTCGATGATGCTGCACGCGGGGTCGCCGGCGTTTTTCACTGCCAACGTTTGTGGATGCTGCTACGGGCTCGTTGTCTGGCTCGAGGTCCAGGGATGGTTTCCCACGCCACAGGGAACCCGGAGTGTCTTCACCTTGAAGGAGGGTGTCGCCAGCGTCGGCTTGGGTTTTCTCTCTCTCAACTATCTCGCCCTCTTCGTGAAACGATACGGCCGCCAGTTGCGCGAGTTCGCCCAGCGCCTCGAACACACCGTCGCCGACCTACAGGCCAGTAACCGGGAGCTCGATCGGGTCACGCGCCGCGCCGAGCGCAGCGAGGAGTACTTCCGGGCCCTCATCGAGCAGGGCTCCGATCTCGTCTGGATCCTCAGCGACAAGGCGTACATCCGGTATGCGAGCCCGTCGCATGCGCGCGTGCTCGGCTACGCACCTCAGGAGCTGGTGGGCCGGCCCGCCGGGGATTTCATTCATCCCGACGATCTCCAGGAGGCGCGGAAGGTCTTCCAATTCATCGTGAGGAATCCGGGACGCGTCGTCCGCGGTGAGTTTCGCTTCCGCCATCACGACAGTTCCTGGCGGTACTTGGAGAGCGCCGCCCGCAGCCGCTTGCAGGATCCGGTGGTGGGTGGCGCCGTCGTCAACCTCCGGGATGTCACCGAGCGGAAGGACGCGGAGCAGCAGCTCACGACCTACGCCGCCGAGCTCGAGAAGCGGCGGCACGAGATCGGCACCTTCATCTACACCGTCACCCACGACCTCAAGAATCCCGTGAATGCCATCCTGCTGACGGCCGATCTGATGCTCGAGCGGGAGGGCGGGGCAATGTCCGAGGCCGGGCGCGCGCATCTGCGCCGCATCGTCCATCTCGCCGACGGCGCCGACAAGATGGTGCGCGATCTGCTCGGCCTGGTGAAGATCACGTCGAGGTCGGAGGAGCCGACCTGGGTCGATCTCCAGGCCGTGGTGGCGCAGTCGCTGGAGGGCTTCGCGCCGCAGATCGCGGCGAAGGGTGTGCGCGTCGAGGTCGGGGCGCTGCCGTTCGTGTGGGGGCAGCCCGGGAAGCTCGGCCATGTGGTGGACAACCTGCTCTCCAACGCGATCAAGTACGTGCCGTCCGCTACCGGCGAGGTCGAGCTGTCGAGCCGGCAAGAGAACGGCACGGTCGTCGTGTGCGTGCGCGACAACGGGATCGGCATCGCACGCGCGTATCACGAGCGGATCTTCAAGATCTTCGGACGTGTTCCGGCGGAGGAGCAGCGAGTCGACCATCAGGCGACCACCGGCACGGGTGTCGGCCTCAGCATCGTCAAGCGCATCGTCGAGCGGCACGGCGGATCGGTGAGCGTGGAGTCCGAGCTGGGGGGCGGCAGCCGCTTCTACGTCCGTCTGCCGGCGAGCGCGGACGCGAGGAAGGATGCGGGGCGGCAGGGCGCCAGGGCGCTCGTAAATGGTCAGTCATGCGCTCGAGGCGTGCCTCGTACACGGTGTTCGACGCCCCGGAGCGGAGGCCGTCTCAACCCTCGTCCATCCGCAAGGAGCATCCATGAGTGGCCGGCCACGGTTTCCCTCGTTGCTGAAGACCCTGCCCGAGGACGAGCTACGGACGCGTCTCAGCGGGGTCACGGCGCTCGCCCTCTTCGAGGTCGTCGCCCTGGCCGTGCTGTTGCTGGCCGTGGGCCAGATGTCGGGGCCGACGAATCGACTCACCGATCCGGTGCCGGTGGGCGCCTGGGTGAGCGTGGCAGGCCTCCTCGCCCTCATGCTCTTCGGGAATCTGGCGGCGCGGCGCGGCCTCGGGCTCACGCTCCAGGTCTGTTGTCACATCGTCGGAGGCGCCGTCCTCGTCACCGCGCTGTATCACTTCCTCGGTTCCCTGGAAGTCGGCGTGATGAGCGTCGCCTACGTCGTTGCTTTGCTCAACGTGCAGATCCTCCTATCGAAGCCGGGGTACTTCATACACGCCAATCTCTCCGCGCTCGCCTACGGTACGCTCCTGCTGCTCGAGCACCTCGGCGTGCTCGCAGCGCGCACGCCCGTCTTCGGGGTCGCCGGCCCGGCCTGGTGGCCATGGTTCATGGTGCTCGCCAACACGCTCGGGTTGAATCTGGTCGCGGCCTACTCGGCTCGCTTCGCGTCCGTGCTCGAGCGCTGGTACGCGGAGCTCTTGCAGGCAACGGAGCGCCTGGAGCGCAAGCAGACCGAGATGAACGCGACCGTGTACAGCATCGCGCACGACATCAAGAATCCGGTCAATACGATTCTGCTCTTGGCCGATCGGCTTCTCGAACGCGAGGCGCCCGCGCTGAGCCCGAAGGGTCGAGAGGATCTCTCCCGGATCACGGACATCGCCGGGCGCGCCGAGAACATGGTCCGGGATCTGCTCGAGCTGATCAAGATCACGTCGACGGACGAGCCGGCGAACTGGGTGGACCTGGACGCGCTCGTCGCTCGCGACCTCGAGAGCCTTGGGCCGCGCATCGCAGCCAAGGAGATCCGCATCACCGTGGACACCCTGCCGCGCGTTTGGGGTCAACGAGAGAAGCTCGGGCACGTGACCACCAACCTACTGGCGAACGCCGTCAAGTACGTGTGCCCACGCGACGGCCGGATCGCGATTCACGGCGCACTGGCCAACGGCCACGCCGTCTTCTCGGTGACCGACAACGGGATCGGCATCGCGCCACAGTACCACCGGCGCGTTTTCGAGCCGTTCGGGCGCGTGCCCGAGCCCGAGCAGCGGGTGGACGGCGAAGCGGTGGCCGGGACCGGGCTCGGACTCGCCATCGTCAAGCGGATCGTCGAAGCCCACGGTGGCTCGGTGGAGCTGGAGTCGGTGCCCGGCACCGGCAGCTGCTTCTCCGTCCGCCTGCCGTCCGGACGGCCCATCACGGGACCATAGCGATGGCCGGATTCGAACCAGCGGTCGACTGCCATCCGGTGCCGGTGCTCGTCGTCGACGACAACCCGGATTTCCTGGACGTGGCGCGAGAGGTGCTCGAGGAGCGCGACGTATCCTTCGAGGTGTACACGGTGCAGACGGGCACGGCGGCACTGACGTTCCTCCGGCAGAGCGGGCCGTTCGCCGGCGCGCCGCGCCCGCACTTCGTCGTTCTCGATTTTCATCTTCCCGACATGGATGCACCGGAGGTCCTGCACGCAGTTGGGCAGTGTCCGCAGCTCCGCGACATTCCGGTGCTGGTGCTGAGTCAGGCCGATTGGACTGAGGACGAGAAAGCGGTGCGCGCCGCCGGCGCTCGGCAGTTCCTCGTCAAGCCATCGCGCGTGCGGCCGCTGCGCACGATCATGGTGGAGTTCTGGAAGGAGGAGTGCAGCCATGGGAGCGAGCGTTCTGATCGTCGAGGATGACGTCGACACCGCGCGACTCATCAAGGAGACCCTGGAGGGAGAGCCGGAGCAGCTCGGGGTGGGCACGGCCTGGTCGGGGGAGGCCGCGTTCCGGTATCTCGCCGAGCGCGACGTCGACTGCGTGCTGCTCGACTACCGGCTGCCGGACATCGATGGTCTGAAGTGCCTGGCGAAGATTCGCCAACGGCATCCCCATCTGCCCGTCATCTTCGTCACCGGTGAGGGATCCGAGGAGGTGGCCGTGGAGGCCATGCGAGGCGGGGCGGTGAACTACCTCGTCAAGCACGGCAGGACCTACCTCAAGGCCGTGGCACTCGTCGTGCGCGAGGCGCTCGGACGCCTGGAGCTCGCCCGCGCCGCCGATCGCTACCGCACCGAAGCCGAGCGCCTGCACCGCGAGCTGCGGGAGCGTTACCGTCTCGACGGCATCATCGGACAAAGCCCGGCCATCGAGCATGCGCTCGCCCTCGCGGAACGGGCGGTGCAGTCCGACGTCACGGTGCTGCTGGAAGGGGAGACGGGAACCGGGAAGGAGATCTTCGCCCGCGCCATCCATTACCACGGCGCCCGGGCGCGGCAGCCGTTCCTGGCCGTGAACTGCGCCGGCGTCCCCGAGACGCTCCTCGAGAGCGAGCTCTTCGGCCACGAGCGCGGAGCGTTCACCGGCGCGGACCGGCGCCGCTCGGGGGTCTTCGAGGAGGCGCACCAGGGCACGTTGTTCCTGGACGAGGTGAGCCGCACCAGCCCCGCGTTTCAGGTGAAGCTGCTCCGTGTCCTGCAGGATGGCGAGGTCCGGCTGCTCGGAACCAACGTCGCCCGGCGGGTGGACGTCCGCATCATCGCCGCCAGCAACCGGGATCTGCTGGCGGCCGTGCAGGAGGGAGCCTTTGCGGAGGATCTCTACTACCGCCTGAGCACGTTCCCGATACGCCTCCCGCCCTTGCGGGAGCGGCGCGGCGACGTCGCGCGCCTCGCGGCGCATTTCCTGGAGGCGCTCGGTGCGAAGGAGGGAAAGATCCTGGCGGGATTCGAGCCCGAGGCGCTGCGGCTCCTCGAGCAGTTCAAATGGCCCGGGAACGTGCGGCAGCTCGAGAACGAGATCCAGCGCGTGGTGGTCACGGCGCGACCCGGCGAGCGAATCACCGCCGACCTCCTGAGCCCGTGCATTCGGGGCAACGGCAAGCCGCTGGCGGTCACCGACCTGCGACCCCTCCGGGAGATCGTCAAGGGTGTGGAGGTCGCGGTCATCAGTGATCGCATGCGCCGCTTTGGCGACAACGCCACGGCGGCGGCCCGGAGCCTCGGCTTCACGCGTGAAGGGCTGTGGGCGAAGATGCGGCGCCTCGAGCTCAAGCGCCGAGCCCTGGATCTGCCGGACGAAGCTTGCTCCGACGCTGGCGGAGCTTCGCGCCCCGACCTAGTTGGCCGACGGGCGCACCGGAAAGAATCGTCGAAGAGACGGCGGTCATCCACTCGGAGTGGCTCCGGTAGCGCCGTCGACGGCGGCCGCACCCTGGCCGCGGCCCCCGGCGACTCGACGCAACCGTGAAGCATCAATCACACCGTGCGCGATCTCGGCGTGAACGATCGAATCATCAAGGCGGGCGCCCGCAGCGGCCGCCGCTCGCAACGCCGGTACGAAAATCACCCGCCAACCCGTCAACGGCCGTTGATGGGATCGCGACCCCGTGCCCGTCCGGCGTCGGGTTTCGTCGCCTCCATGATGCGCGATCGCGCCGTACCTCTTGCTAGCGCCTCCTCCTCCGGCGTCTCCGTCGTCGTGCCGGCCGGCACGGCATACCGCTTGCTCTTCGCACACAGAACCGCACGCGTGAGCGGTTCCGGGAAGCGGAGCGCGAGGGGACTGCGCCGAATGACGCTGCACGAGTCGTACGAGATCGCAGGCTACGCCGTTCCCGCAGGCAAGCCGGTCGTCCTCTTCGCGAACCTAGTGGACGGAGCGTGCGCAGGGAGAGTAGCTGCCACCGGGACGCTGGCGGCGGTCCCGGAGAGCGTCATTCGAACGCAGGCGACCGCGCACGGAGGCGAGGAGCTTGCGGCGAAGCGCGCCGGCCTCCTGGTCTTCGTCTTCGGCTCTGTCCATTCGGCCGCTCGCTGCGCGCTCGCCTGCCACCGGGCGATCGATGCGTACAACCGCGACACCGGCTGCGCCCTTCGCCTGTATATGGCCGCCCACGCGCGCGCCGTTTCCGCGGTAGCGTCGAATGGCGCCGGTGCCACTGGAGGTTCCGATGGGACGGCGAGAATCTCGACCGACGACAGAGCGAAAACAGACGGATGAGCAGGGTGGGATCAGCGTTCGGGAGGCCGGTCGAGCAGGGGACTCTACGGACACTCCAGATCTTGGTGGGCGCGAGCGACCCCTCAGAGGGCCAGGCAGCCGCCAGCTCAGATGGCAGGAAGCCCGCATTGCCCGCGGCCGCTGCGGTCTGTGCGGCAAGCGTCGTCTCGATCACTACGCGTGGGCTTGTGACGAGTGCGTGGTGGCGCGGCGGCGCCGGCGGCGCACACGGGCTGGCGGCAGGCCGTGGACACCCGGAGGGCGCGGTCGGCCGCCGCGGGTTGCGGAACGTGCCTGGGCAGCGGCCCGGCATGCACAAGATCCGGGCTAGGTGCGTGCCGCGCTGATCGCGGTCCTTCAGGGACGGGATCCTGCGCTTACCAAGGATGGGCCGGTGGTGATTTTCCTACCGAGCAGTGGGTCGCCGAACTACTCGCGAAGTCGCAGTCCGAGCGTGTGGGTCTCGGTGCGGCTGGCCCGCTTTCTGTCCTTGCCGCATTTGCGGCGCAACCGCCTGCGCGCCGCGCTCACCATCCTCGGCGTGGCGGCGGGTGTCGCTGCGGTCGTCGGCATGGCCGACGTCGGCACCTCGGTGCTCGACTCCTTCACGCACGCGCTCCGCACCGTGGCGGGCGATACGGAGCTCGAGGTGTCGAGCCCGGCGGGGGTGGTGGACGAAACGCTCGTGCAACGCGTTACCGCCGTGCCTGGCGTCGAGGCGGCGGCGGGCATCATCGAGACCTTCGTTCCGCTGGCCGACGATCCGGCGACGCGGCTCTACCTCCTCGGCGTCGACTTTCTCGGCTCGCCTGTCTGGCAAACGCAGTTCCCGCGCGAGTCGATCGAGATCGAGGATGAGATCGTCTTCGTCGCGCGTCCGGATTCGGTGATTGTGACCAGAGCCTTTGCCGCGCGATTCGGTCTCGAACGGGAGAGTGTGGTGCGCGTCGTGGCGCCCACGGGCGTCCGCGCGCTGCGCGTACGCGGATTCCTCGAGGATACGGCGGCGGCGCGCCTCTTCGATGGCGCGCTCGCGGTCATGGACCTGCCGCCGGCGCAGGACTTGCTTGCGCTCGGGATCGGCATCGACCGCGTTGTCGTGAAGGTCGCCCGCGGCGTGCCGGTCGAGCAGGTCGCGCGTGATCTCGAAGCGGCCCTTGGCCCGGCCTACGAAGTCGGCGCGCCGGAAGCGCGCGGCGAGCAGGCCGATGACCTGACCGCCAGCCTGCGCGCGCTCCTCCTGACCGCCAGTCTCATCGCCATGATCGTCGGCGGCTTTGTGGTGTATCACACCATCGCGGTCGCCCTCTGGCAGCGCCGCCGGCAGCTGGCGATCGCGAACGCGGTCGGAGTGTCACAGCGGGCGCTCGCCAGCCTCTGTCTGCTGGAGACGGCCGTCCTGGCAGCGATCGGCTCGGTGCTCGGTGTCCTCGCCGGACGCGCGGTGGGGCGCGCCGCGGCAAGCGTGGTCGGCGACGCCACCTCGGAGACCTGGCTCGAGGTGGACATGGGCGTGCTTGCCTGGTCGTGGGCCGGGACCGGTGTGGCCATCGCGCTCGGGCTCGGCGTGGCGCTCGTCGCCGCGGGGGTGGCGCTGCGTGCGTCGTTTCGGGCCGCGACCGTCGAGGCGCTGCGGCCGGTGGGCCTTGCGGGTGAAGGTTGGGGCGGGTCGCCGCTCGCGCCGTTGGCCGGTGCGGTTCTCCTTGCATCGACGTGGTTTGCGGCGCTCACGCCTCCTGGGCTCGGGGCGTGGGCGACGGCGGCCACACTGGCGACACGATATGCCCTCGGCTGCGCGGGGGTGGCGCTGATGGCGCCGTGGTTGGTGACGGTGGCAGGGCGCCAGGGTCTACGGCTCGTGCGCCGCGGGGCCGGGGTGGCGCCGCGACTGGCGCTGGCGAGCCTGCCGCGTACCCCGGGACGCAGTGGCAGCACCGTCGCGACCATCGTGGCCGCGACCGCGATCGCCGTCAATCTGGCCGGGCTCGTGGGGAGCTTCCAGCGCGCCTGGCTTGCCTGGCTCGACCAGCATTTCGCTGCCGATCTCATGGTGGGCGGCGGGAGCCGGGTGCGTCTCATGGCCGGGCCACCGATGGCGGCGGAGGTGGCCGACGTGCTCTCGCACGTGCCGGGCGTCGCCGCCGTCGAGCCCTTCCGCTTGTTGCGGATACAGCTCGGTGACCGGCCCGTGTTTCTGCAAGGGATCTCGCTGCCGCAGCGACTGGCGCACGGCGGCCTGCCGATGGTCGAGGGCGATCTCGCCGCCGCGGCGCCCGCACTGGAAGCGGGCACCGGGGTTCTCCTGAGCGACAACCTGGCCTATCGGTTGGGTCTGCACCGCGGCGACACGGTCGAGATCCCGACGCCGGACGGGCTGCGGCGCCTGCGCGTGGAGGGGATCTTCCTCGATTTCCTGGGTTCGCTCGATCTCGGCGCGGTCGTGGTGCCGTCGTCGCAGCTCGCCACGCGCTGGAACGATACGCGTTCCAACCTCCTGCGCGTGTGGCTCGCCCCGGACGCAGCGCTGGCCGACGTCCGCGCGCGTATCCTCGCGCAGCTCGGATCCGCGGCCTACTACGTGGTCTCGGGCCGGCAGTTCCTGGCGGGCGTGCGGGAGGCACTCGATCGGTTCTTCGTGGCGGCGTGGGCCATGATCGCGGTGAGCGGGTTGATCGGGGTGGTCGGTGTCGTCAACGCTCAGGTGGCCGCCGTCGTCGACCGCGCACCCGAGCTCACCACGTTGCGCATGGTGGGTGTGTCGCCACGGACGCTGAGACGAAGCATCGTGATGGAGTGCGGCGCGCTCGGGCTCCTCGGCGGCCTCGTCGGCGCCGGGCTCGGAACGGTGCTGGGAGTGCAGATGGTGCGCTACAGCCTGCGGGCGTTCGTCGGCTGGAGCCTGCCGTACGTATCGCCGGGCGCGCCGCTGCTACTGGCGCTGCTGGCCTCTACAGTCATTTTTTCGATGCTGGCCGGCTGGGTTCCGGCCCGCGTCGGGGCGCGCCTGGGTGCGGAGGCGGGCCGCGTCGATTGATGGAGGAATCATGCTCGATGTGCAAGGAGTGTCGAAGACCTATCGCCGCGGCAACCTCGAAGTGCGAGCGCTTCGTGACGTCACGTTCCATTTGCCCGCCGGACGGGCGGTGGCGATCATGGGGCCGAGCGGCTCGGGCAAGAGCACGCTGCTCAACGTGCTCTCGGGTCTCGACCGGCCGACGAGCGGCACGGTCGTCATCGACGGTGCCCGGCTCGACCGGCTCGGGGCCGAAGCGGCGACCGTTTTCCGCCGGCGCAACATCGGCTTCGTCTTCCAGTTCTTCAACCTGCTGCCCACCATGCCCGCGCTCGACAACGTGGCGCTGCCGCTGATCGCCGAGGGGCTCGCGCATCGCGAGGTGATGCGCCGAGCCGCCGACGGCCTCGCCGCCGTCGGTCTGGCCGGGCGCGCAGAGCACCTGCCCGACGAGCTGTCGGGCGGCGAGCAGCAACGAGTTGCCATCGCGCGCGCGCTGGTCATGCGCCCCCGGCTGCTGCTGGCCGATGAGCCCACGGGCAACCTCGACACGGTGACGGGAGAGGAGGTCCTGCGGCTCCTGCGTGCCGCGGTCGACGGTGGCCTGTCCCTCGTCATGGTCACCCATTCGCCGGCGGCGGCGCGGATCGCGGACCGGATCCTCGTGATTCAGGACGGGCAGCTGCAGGAAGCGGGCGAGCACGCCGCCGCGAAGCCCCGGGTAGGGTGCTAGGAGCGGCAGGCGCCGGCCCAGTTACGTTGTTGCAGCTCGGGCTCGCCCGCCACGGCCCCGAGCAGTTTCGCCCAGCCGACCTCGGTGCCCAGGCTCCGGCTGAGCGTCCCGCGGCCGGTGCCACGCAGTAAGCGCTTGACGGCGTTGACCTCCGCCGTCTGCAGCCGCACGAAGTGGCGGCGGCGCGAGAGGGTCTCGCGCAGCCGCGCGATCGGGAGCGGCGGGACGTGAACGCGGGTGCGATAGATGTCCCGCCGCAGGCTTTCGCCGAGTTCGTGCGCATCGCGGCGGTCACACTGCTGGCGCGGCCGGTAGGCCTTGAGCCGGACCTCGTGCGCATCGATCACGGACGGGACGAGGCCCAGGGCCGTCAGCTCCCGCGCGACGAAGAACGCGACGGTGCCCGTCTCGCGCGCCACCGGGGTCCCGCCGGGCAGCGCATGGTCGCCGATCAGCTGCGCACATCCGGCTCGCGTCGTCGGGATCTCTCCCTGGTTGAGAATCTGCCGGACGATGACGGAGGCGACGATCCCGACCACCGCGCACAGCATCCAGGCCGGGAAGTATGAACCGAGTAGATTCAGCGTCGGTGAGTGACTGCACCCTGCGATCGGCAACGTGATCGCCGTCCACCACACCGCTGGCGGAACGCAGTGGCGTGACCGAAGCGATACGACCGGCATCATTCAGTTCTCCCTGGTGGTGGGGAAGATAAGACCCACGCCCTGCGGCGGCACCGGGACGGTCGCGCCTGTCTCGAGAGAGCGGGCGAGAGCGGCGGCCAGGGCTACCGTGTTGTCGGCATTGTCCCGCACATGCGCGAGATCGATGAAGCCGACGCGACAGGTGTAGACGAGGCCGTTGTTCTCGTCGTCAACCATGCCGCGCGGGTCGGCCCGTCTGAAGGACAGGTAGCCGCTGTCGAAGCGATGCGGGCCGATGGCGCTCGGATCGACGACGTTGCCGATCTCCACGTCTGGGATCGGCACACGGCCGAGAGCGACCTTCAGATCGACGCCGAAGGCGCAGCACGGACGGAGCGCACGTGGATACGCGATGGGTGGAGCGTCCGCCGCGGCGAGGCCGAAGCTGTTCTGTTGGGCCGTGTCTCCGAGTGCCGCCGCGACGTCGGCGTCGGGTGCCCGAACGTCCCCATCGACGCGCCATCGCTCCTTGTCACATGCGCCCAGACACGTCGCGAAGCACACCCACCAGACGAGGCCGCGCGCTCGCGACATCACCCCACGTGACCGGCGGCCGAGAGCCGGCGGTCGAGATCGAAGGCGGCGCTCACGAGCGCCAGGTGCGTGAAGGCTTGGGGGAAGTTGCCGAGGTGCTGCGCCTGAGGCCCGAGCTCCTCGCCATACAGTCCGAGGTGGTTGGCGTACCCGAGCATCTTCTCGAAGAAGAACCGCGCTTTGTCGAGGTCTCCCATGCGGGAGAGACACTCGACGTACCAGAACGAACACATCGAGAACGTGCCTTCCTGCCCGGTGAGCCCGTCGGAGAATCCGTCCGCGAGTCGGTAGCGATAGACGAGCGAATCGCTCACCAGCTCCTGCTCGATCGCGGCGAGCGTCGAGACCCAGCGCGGATCGGTGGGCGACACGAAGCGGACGAGCGGCATCAGGAGCGCCGCGGCATCGACCGTGGTGGCGTTGGGATGCTGAACGAATGCGCGTCGCGTCGCATCCCAGAAGCGGGTGAACACGTCATGGTAGATCGCGTCGCGCGATTCGTACCAGCGCGAAAGCGGGGCGGGAAACGACCGCTTGCTGGAGAGCCGAATCGCGCGGTCGACGGCCACCCAGCACATCACGCGCGAGTAGAGGAACTCGTGCCTTCCGCCGCGCACCTCCCAGATACCCTCGTCCGGCTGGCGCCAGTTGGCGCATACCCAGTCGATCAGCCGGACGATGTTCGTCCACGCATCGTACCCGATCGGAGAGCCGTACTTGTCGTACAAGTAGATCGAGTCCATCAGCTCGCCGTAGATGTCGAGCTGGAGGTTGTCGAAGGCGGCGTTGCCTATCCGGACGGGACGCGACCCCATGTAGCCGTCGAGGTGAGGCAGGGTTTCTTCCGGCAGCAGGTGGCGGCCGTCGAGCCCGTACATGATCTGGAGCGAACCGTCCGGCTCGAGCTCGGCGCAGCGCGCCATCACCCAGCGCATGAAGGCGGCCGCCTCGTCGGTGTACCCGAGGCGCATGAGCCCGTAGAGCGTGAACGAGGAGTCGCGGATCCAGGTGTACCGATAGTCCCAGTTGCGCACGCCGCCGATGGTCTCGGGCAGACCGAAGGTCGGGGCGGCGACGATCGAGCCATGCTGCCGCGACGTGAGCAGCTTCAGCGTCAGCGCCGACCGATTCACCATCTCGCGCCAGCGGCCGCCATACGTGCTCCGCGCGATCCATCGCCGCCAGAAGTTGACCGTCTTCTTGAACGCATCACGCTCGTAGTCAGACCGGTCCGCGGGCGACGGCTCCTGCGTGAGGACGACCTCGAGAACGAACCAGGCCGAGGCGTCGGCGCCGAGCGTGAACTCGGCGACAGCGGCACCGTTCTCGACGCGCATCGGGACCGACGATCGCAGGCGCAGCGCCAGCTCGCCGTCGCCGCACCGCCCGACGAACAGCACCTCGGTGTCGCTCCGCCGCTCCGCCGTGTGCGTCGCGCGCGCATAGTCGAAGCGCGGGTCGCAACGCATGCGAAAGCGCACCTCGCCGCGCACCGTCTTCGCCCGCCGCACGAGGTTGTGTGCCAGCCCCGCGTCTTCGACCGGCATGAAGTCCGACACCTCGGCAACGCCGTCGGCATCGAGAAAGCGCGTCAGCAGCACGTTCGTGTCGGGGAGATAGAGCTGCTTCCGCGCCGCGCTGCTGAGGAGCGGCGCGATCTGGAACCGTCCCCCGCGCTCCGCGTCTATGAGGGCCGCGAAGACGGACGGCGAGTCGAAGTGAGGCAGGCAGAGGAAGTCGACCGACCCGTCCATGCCCACGAGCGCGACCGTGTAGAGATCGCCGATGACGCCGTATTCGCCGATGGGCGCGTAGCGAATCGTCATGGGGAGAGGTGGCACAGGCGGCCCGCCTGACGGCGATTCATCGCCGCATCGCCCTGCGGGTTGTAGCGCACGAGGACTTTGCAGAAGGTCGGCGACACTTTCTCGATATGGCGGGCGTAATCGTCGCCGTACTCGAAATCGAACTCGTGCTGACCACTTTTCTCCGCGGGGGCGGCGGTGAGAAAGCCCCGCGCCTGGGCGTCGCCGAGGATAGCGGCGCCGAACTGCTCGTCGACGAGGACACCGGCGCGTTCCTTCGGCACCCCGCCGGCGACGGCGCCGAGGAAGCCGTCGTAGATGATCGCCTTGGAGGCCGCGACCCGCTCGGTCTGGTCCCGGGAGAGTGCGCCGCTCCACCCGAAGAGCCCCGACTGGAAGGACCCGCGGTGGTCGAACGGAAGAATGTAGAGCGGTCGCTCGAACCCGAGATCGGTCATGATGCCTCCGTCCGGCGCCCGCGATGGCGGCGGATGAGTGCGTTCGTCGAGCTGTCGTGGCCCAGCGGTGGCTCCGTCGCGCTCTCGAGCTCGGGGATGATGCGCTGCGCGAGCTTCTTCCCGAGCTCGACGCCCCACTGGTCGAACGAGTCGATGTTCCAAATCACGCCCTGCGTGAACACGCTGTGCTCGTAGAGCCCGACGAGCGTCCCGAGTGTCTCCGGCGTGAGTTCGTCGGCGAGGATCACCGACGTCGGCCGATTGCCCTCGAACGTCCGGGGCGGCACGAGCCGCTCTGCCGTCCCCTCGGCCCGCACCTCGTCCGCGGTCTTGCCGAAGGCGAGCGCCTCGGCCTGGGCGAAGACGTTGGCGAGCAGCAGATCGTGGTGCCGGCCGAGCGGGTTGAGCGTCCGGTGGAAGGCGATCAGGTCGCAGGGGATAGGCGTCGTGCCCTGATGGATGAGCTGATAGAAGGAGTGCTGCCCGTTCGTCCCCGGCTCGCCCCAGACGATCGGGCCCGTCTCGTAGTCGACCACGGCGCCGTCGAGCGTCACGTGCTTCCCGTTCGACTCCATCGTCAGCTGCTGGAGGTACGCCGGGAAGCGCTTCAGGTACTGCTCGTACGGCATCACGCCGAGGGTCTGCGCGCCGAAGAAGTCGCGGTACCAGACCGTCAGGAGGCCGAGCAGGACGGGCAGGTTCCGGTCGAACGGCGCCGTCCGGAAGTGCTCGTCCATGGCGTGGAAGCCGGTGAGCATCCCCCGGAAATGCTCCGGCCCGATCGCGACCATGGTCGAGAGGCCGATCGCCGAGTCCATCGAGTAGCGGCCGCCGACCCAATCCCAGAAGCCGAACATGTTGGCGGTGTCGATGCCGAACTTCGCGACCTCGGCGGCGTTGGTCGACACCGCGACGAAGTGCTTCGCGACCGCGCGCTCGTCGGCGAGCGCGCGCAGGCTCCATTCGCGCGCGCTGCGCGCGTTCGTCATCGTCTCGAGCGTCGTAAACGTCTTCGAGGACACGACGAACAAGGTCTCCGTCGGATCGAGGTCGCGCGTGGCCTCGGCGAAGTCGGTGCCGTCGACGTTCGAGACGAAGCGGAAGGTCATGTCGCGGGCGCTGTAGTGCCGCAGCGCCTCGAAGGCCATGACCGGTCCCAGGTCCGACCCGCCGATCCCGATGTTGACGACGTTCCGGATGCGCCTCCCGGTGTGGCCCTTCCAGCGACCGTCCCGGACGCGAGTCGCGAACTCGCCCATGCGATCGAGCACCGCATGCACCTCGGGAACCACGTCCTTGCCGTCGACGAGGATCGACTGGCCGCGGGGCGCCCGGAGGGCCACGTGGAGCACGGCGCGATTCTCGGTCACGTTGATCTTGTCGCCGCGGAACATGGCGTCGATCCGTTCGCGCAGCCCGGCTTGCTCCGCCAACTGGACGAGGAGACGGAGCGTCTCGTCGGTCACGCGGTGCTTCGAGTAGTCGAGGTACAGGCCCACGCCCTCGACCGTCAGCCGCTCGCCGCGACGCGGGTCGTCGGCGAAGAGCCGGCGGAGATGAACGTCACCGATCTTCCCGTGATGCTCCCGAAGGCTCTTCCAGGCTGGATGCTCGGTGAGCTTCGACATGTCAGCCCGCCCTCCTGAGGTCGCTGCTCTTCTCCTCGAGACACGCGAGGAGCTCCTTCCACGAGGTGACGAACGCGGCGGCGCCGTCGCGCTGGAGCTGGGCGGCCAGCGCGTCCAGTTCGACCCCCGCCCTGGCGAAGCGGCCGAGGACTTCCTCCGCGTCGCCGCCGTCGTGCGGGAGCATGGCGCCGATCTCGCCGTGGTCGGCGAGCGCGAGCAGCGTCTTCTCGGGCATCGTGTTCACGGAGTGCGGAGCGGCGAGCGACTTCACGTAGAGCACGTCCGACGCTTTCGGGTCCTTGGTGCCGGTACTCGCCCACAGGAGTCGTTGCGACCGGGCGCCGACGTTCAGCAGGCGGAGCCAGCGGTCGGACGCGAGGAGGTCGCGGTACGCCTTGTACGTCCGCTGCGCCATCGCGATGCCGAGGCGGCCCTTCAAATCGGCTGGTACCTTGTTCGCACTCGCGCTGTCCCACCGGCTGACGAAGACCGACGCCACCGAGCCGACGTGCGGGTTGAGACCCGCCGCGACGCGGCGCTCGATGCCCCGGATGTACGCTTCCGCGGCGGCGACGTAGTGCTCGCGCGAGAAGAGCAGCGTCACGTTGACGGGCACCCCGGCGAAGATCGCCTCCTCGATCGCCGGAATCCCCTCGGCAGTGCCGGGAATCTTGATGAAGAGATTTGGACGACCGGCGCGCGCGTGCAGGTCCCGCGCGGCGGCAACGGTGCTCGCGGTGTCGTATGCGAGCGTGGGGGAGACCTCGAGCGATACCCATCCGTCGACCGCGTTCGTCGCGTCGTGGATCGGCCGGAAGAGATCGGCGGCACCCGTCACGTCCTCGAGGGCGAGGTCGAAGAAGAGCCCTTCTCCAGAGAGACCCGCGGTGGTCTTTTCACGGATCGCCGTGTCGTAGTCGTGGCTGTTCTTGATGGCGTGGTCGAAGATCGTCGGGTTCGAGGTGAGCCCCGTGACCGACAATTCGACGATGTAACGCGAGAGCGTCCCTCCGGTGAGGAGCGAGCGCGTGATGTTGTCGAGCCAGAGGCTCTGGCCTGCGTCGTGCAGCTGCCGGGTCGCTTTCATCGGGTTCCTTTCCGCCGCGCAGCATCCAGCAGCGCGGACAAGTCGTAGCGTACGAGATCGCCGATCCGTTCGATGGTCACGTCCGGTGGCGGGAAGCGATCGACGTCAGGCACATGAGCATAGTGTCCCTGGCGCGGGAAGACCGTCGTCAGGCGCTCGCCCCACTGCTCCTTGACGGCGGTCAAAATGCGGACCTTGTCGTCCACGAGCACGTAGTGCTCCGCGGGGTGGCGACGCTCGACCTCGTCGAGCGCCTTCTCCTTGTGGATGTAGATGAGGACGCGGCCCTCGACCGCCTCGAACAGTCCCGCTCGATTGACCTTGAGGGGTTGGAAGACCACGTCGCCGTCCGAGAGGATGACGGTCGGGCCGAACGAGCGGACGTGCTCGAGCGCGTCGAGCGAGCCCGGAAACAGTCGGTTCGCGAACGGATAGTTCACGAGGAAGGAGGAGACGGCGAGCAGGTGGCACTCGCGCGGATACTTCACGCGGTAGCGCTGCAGCGCTCCGAGATAGTCCGCGTATCCGAGCTCGACGCGGAGCTGCTCGAACATCTCCCAATACTCCGCCTGGCGCTGCTCGCCCACCTCTTTCGTGAGGTAGCGTCGCAGGTCGGCGGCGATCCGGTCGTTGTCGACGAGCGTGTTGTCGACGTCGAAGAGGAAGACGACGCGCTCCATCTCAGCGACCCTCCAGTCGAGCGGCGGCGTCCGTATCGACCAGCCAGCGCAAGCGACCATCGTGCGGCGCCACGATCTGCGCCGGCAACTCGTCCGGACGCACGGGACCGTCGAGGACGCGGTGGAGCATCGCCGCCTTGTCGGCGCCAGATACGAGGAAGACGACCTCGGCGGCGGCGTTCAGCACGACCGGCGTGAGCGTGATACGCCACATCCCGACCTCGGCGACGAACTCCGCCACCACCCAGCGCTCCGCCTCGCGCACCGCCTGGAGCCCCGGGAAGAGCGACGCGGTATGCCCGTTGTCGCCCATGCCGAGCAGCACCAGGTCGAAGCGTGCGCCGGTCTCGCGACGGGGCGGCCCGACGGGCGTCGCGAAGAGGGTGCGGAGCGTGCGTTCGTAGGCCTCCGCCGCGACCTCGGGAGGATCCTCGCCGCGTATGCGGCGGACGTGCGAGGCAGGAATCGGCACATGGTCCAGGAGCGCCTCGCGCGCCATGCGGTAGTTGCTGGCTGCGGCGTCGGGTGGCACCGCGCGCTCGTCGCCCCAGCTCACGTGCACACGGCTCCAGTCGACGGAGGACGCGAAGCGCTCGCTGCCCAGGAGATCGAACAGCGCGCGCGGAGTCGAGCCTCCCGAGAGCGCGGTCACGAAACGCCCGTGCGCGCCGATCGCCGCCCGTGCGGCCGTGACGAACACCGACGCGCCTGTCTCCATGAGCGCGCTCGGGTCGGCGGCGACTTCGACGGTGCGGCGCATGGTCACCTCCCCGCCTCCAGCATGTCCACGTGACCGTCCGGATACCCGACCAGGACGCGCTCCGCGGTGCCGAGAAACAGGCCCGTATCGACGACACCTGGGATCGCGCGGAGGTCGGCGTTCAGCGCGCGCGCCGCCGACGCGTCGGCGAGCGGTGTCGTAAGCCCGCAGTCGACCGTTCGGTTGCCGTTGTCGGAGACGAACGGCCGGCCGTCGGCAAGCCGGATCACCGGGTCGAGCCCGAGCGCGCGGACCCGGCGAAGGACGAGCGGACAGGCGAACGGCACGACCTCGATCGGGATCCGGCCGCGCGTCCCGAGCCGGTCGACGAGCTTCTCCTGCCCGACCAGGATCACCTTTCGCTGGCTAATCGCGACTACGGGCTTCACGGGTTTGCGGTGAGTGCTCGTGTCCCGTTTGTCCCCTGTGCGCCTCCCGAGGGCCGCCAGGCCTTGGCGCTCCGCCTCAAGAGCGGCTTTCATGTCGTCACCTCGTCGTCGACGGGACGAGATCATTCGCCACCACACTCGGAGATCGCAGTCAAGAGGTGGCCGATGCGCTCGAGCCGGGCGAGGTCGACCAGGAACGGATCTCGGCGCTGCGACGTCCCTCGTACTCGCCGTAGTTCCATTCGACGAGATCGCGATCGACGCGGGCGACGGCCCCGAACCCCGCTAGCGCGCACGTCCGCGAGGCGCGACGCAGGGGGCTCGTGAGCACCTCCGTGAACTCGAGCCCCCGCGGCCGCTCCCCCAGGCCGCGGGCGCTCGCCGCGTTCGGTGAGCGGGAGATCGGTGAGCCCCGCTCGCGGCGGCCTGACCCGCGCCGCGATCAGATGGGAGCTGCGCGCAGCGCCGCGGTCATCTGGTGGCGCTCGCCAGGCGCCAGGCGCACCGCGGCGTCGCCGGCGTTCGCGGTCTCCACGCAGAGCAGCGAGCGCCAGCCGTCGGGTTCGAGATCGGCGATCGTCCTCGCCTTCTCGCTCCAGGGGTTCCAGACCACGGTCGTGTCGGAGCCGCCTTTCTCGACCACGATCCGCCGCGACAGCACGGGATCGTCGACCACGCACGTCGTGCGCGTGCCGACGAAGACGCGATCCGTCTCCTCGCGCAGCCGGAGCGGCTCGCTCCCTTGTGTCTTCCGCTTCATACCGTCGGTCTTGTCGATGTACGTCGTGCCCTCGAGACCCGAGAGCGTCGCCTCGCGCACGTCCCCCACGAGGAGATACGTGTGCAGGGCCGCCTCGAACGTGAGCGGGACGCGGGAGCGGTTCTCGATCTCGAGGCTCATCTCGAGCCGGGGCCCCACCACGACCCGGTGCTGGGCGCGGAACTCGTGCGGCCAGAGCGTGCGCGTCGCGTCGGTCGCCTCGAGCGCGAGCACAGCCGCGACCGACCCGTCGTCGGCGCGGGCGACCGACTCGACCGACCACTCGGTGGTGCGCGCGAAGCCGTGCTCGGGCAACCCGAGGATCGCCGGCCTTCGGTCCGAACCAGGGAAACACCACGGGCACGCCGCCACGGATCGCCTTCCCGGCGAGGAACCTGCTCCGCGAGCTCATGAAGAGAAGCGGCCGCTGCGCAGCCGGCTCGTAGTGCGTCACCTGCGCGCCGTGGAGGTAGACGTGCCCCACGGCCGACCCGGCGGTGAGCACGATCCGCGGGAGGCCGCCCGATCCAGCCTCGAGGCGCGCCGCGCCGGGGATCGCGAACTGCTCGCCGAGCGCCTCGATCGACGTCATCGCCCGTCCTTGCGCTCCAGGATCAGGCGCGATCCGAGCTGTCGCGTGAAGTAGGTCCACACCCACTGGCGCATGACCATCAACCGGTTCCCGGGCGCCGGCAGGAAGGCGAGATGAATGGCGGCCCACACGCACCAGGCCGGGAACCCCGTCAGGCGGAGCCGGCCCGACTCGAGGATCGCGAAATTGCGCCCGATCACCGCGAGGTTGCCTTTGTCGAAGTAGCGAAACGGCGGCGGCGCGGGACGCCCGGCGACCCGGCTCTCGATGACTCGCCCTGCATGGCGACCCTGCTGCAGGGCGACCTGGGCGACGCCGGGGAGAGGCTTCCCGTCCTGCTCGAAGTGGGCCGTGTCGCCGACGACGAACACGTTCGGCAGCCCGGGCACCGTGAGGTCGGGCTCCACGTTGACGCGCCCGGCGTAATCGGTCGGGGCGGCGAGCCACTTCCCGGCCGGCGACGGCGTGACGCCGGCCGTCCAGATGACGGTCCGGCTCACGATCCGCTCGCCGTCCACCACCACGCCGTCCGCGTCGACGCGCTCCACGTGCTTGCCGGTGCGGATCTCCACACCGCTGCGACGGAGACGATCCGCCGCCTTGCGGGAGAGCTCCTCGGCGAACGCGGGGAGGATGCGGGGTCCGCCCTCGACGAGGATGATGCGCGCGGAGGCCGGATCGATCCGCCGGAACTCGGCCTTGAGCGTCATCCGCGTCATCTCGACCAGCGCCCCCGCGAGCTCGACCCCGGTCGGGCCCGCCCCCACGAGCACGAAGGTGAGGAGATCGCGGTGCCGGGACGGGTCGATCTCCATCTCGGCGATCTCGAAGGCGCGGAGCACCCGCGCGCGGACCGCGGTCGCATCCTCGAGCGACTTGAGTCCGGGGGCGAACTCCGCGAACTCGTCGTGCCCGAAGTAGCTCTTCTGGACCCCGGTCGCGAGCACGAGGTAGTCGTAGGGCAACGACTGCATCTCGTCCCCCACGTAGTTCACGAGCACGCGACGACCGGCGAGGTCGATGCCCGTGACCTCGAGCAGCCCGACGGTCGTGTTCCGCTGCTTGTGGACGAGCTGCCGGACCGAGGGGGCGATTTCCCCCGGCGCGAGGATCGCCGTGGCGACCTGGTACAGAAGCGGCTGGAAGAGACAATGGTTCCGCCGGTCGAGCAGCGTGATCCGGACCGGGGCTTTGCCGAGCGCACGGGCGGCCGCGACTCCACCGAAGCCGCCGCCGACGATCACCACGTGGGGTTGTTCGGCACTGCTCACGACCGCCTCCCCCGCGTCTCTGGTCGGAACGGAGCGGGCGTGCCCTCCCGGGCGCCGCGAGCTATGCGTGCGAGCTCGCGGAGACGATCGGGAGCCGCCCGCTCGATCTCGTCCGCCTCGGCATGGGTCCCGAGGGCCACGTCTGCACGCTCTTCCTCCTCGATCCCGAGGCGGCCGGTCGCCTCCGGGCCCGCTGATCGCGCCGCCGTCACGTCGCTCGTCGCTCGCACGGAATTCGCGCGTTACCCCACAACGGCGGAGCCGTCAATGCGAGCCGCGCCCTTTCCACGCCGGGCCGTCTGTGGCATCCGGGCGACGATGACGCCGAGCGATCTCCACGAAGGCACGTGGGCGGGTGAAGGGCAACCGTATACAGCTCCGAAGAAGCCTTAGACGCGGAGGCCGATAACAGGAATTCCGTTAACTCGGGCGTTTGTGCAGACTACGCCCCGAGGATCAGCTCGAGCGGCACACGCCTCTCCGGATTTGGGTCGTTGGGATCGTTGCGCGCTGAGAACCGAAGGTACTCCTGCTCGCTGATCGGGAAGTAGACCTTGATCGGGTCCACCTGCGACACGGTCGTCATCAGGGTGGTGGGCGCGATCAGGTCGCCGATCTGCGCCTGCGCGATGCCCGCGATGCCGTCGATCGGGGAGCGGACGGTCGTCCAGTCGAGGTTCAGCTTCGCGTTCAGCATCCGACGCGCAACCCTGCGGGGATGTGCTCGTTTCGCCACGGCGGCCGTGTCGATCGGTCTGGCGCTTCCGGCCCGGACTGAACGGAATGCCACTGGGTAGCCGGCCGCGGGTCCTCTTGTCACGAAATGGTAAGACAGGGCTTCCCGTTTCGTACTTAAGGACGTCCATCCGAACCATTCCCATCGAGCCAGGCGGCATGCCGGCCCTTCAGGGTTCTCACATCCCCCGATGCATGGGAATCCTCTCGGCGTCATTACCACACGCTGGCGCCATGGTGCGGGCTTGCGCGATGCGTTGGGCGATGGTTTTAGGGGGCAGACGCTCCACGGAAGATAACGTTCGTTCGGAAACGACCGACGATGAACGTGCTCGCGATCGACATCGGTGGCACCCACGTCAAGGTCCTCGCCACGGGGCAGAAGGCGCCGCGCAAGTTCGACTCCGGCCCGACGCTCACGGCGCGGCGCATGGTGTCGGGCGTCAAGCGGCTCACCAAGGACTGGAAGTACGACGTGGTGTCGATCGGCTACCCCGGGCCGGTGCTGCATGGCCGGCTGGTTTCGGAGCCGCACAACCTCGGGTCTGGCTGGGTCGGCTTCGACTTCAAGGCCGCGTTCGGCTGCCCCGTCAAGCTGATCAACGATGCCGCCATGCAGGCTCTGGGCGACTACAGGAAGGGCCGGATGTTGTTTCTCGGTCTCGGCACCGGCCTCGGTTCGACGCTGATCGTGGACGGGATGGTCGAGCCGATGGAGCTCGCCCATCTGCCCTTCAGGAAGGCGACCTACGAGGACTACGTCGGCCTGCGCGCCTTGAACGAGCACGGCAAGAAGAAGTGGCGACGCTACGTCGCCGAGGTCGTCGGCCTTCTGGCCGCCGCGCTCGAGCCCGACGAGGTGGTCCTCGGGGGCGGCAACGCCAAGTTGCTGAAGGAGCTGCCGCCGCATTGCCGCGTGGCCGCCAATGCCAACGCGTTCATCGGCGGCTTTCGCATGTGGGAGGACACGAAGCCCGCGATGCCTTCCAGGGCGGCAAAGGCGCGTCCGCGATAGACGTTTCGAGAGAAGGAGCTCCCCGATGGCAGTCAAGGGACAAGCACTCGGTTGTGCCTCGACTATTCGGGCAAGCTCGTCGCGCTCTACGTCTGCGAAGCAGGCAGTGAAAATCAACCTCGGGACGAAGGGAGCAGAACGATGCAACTCGGCATGATCGGCCTCGGACGAATGGGCGCCAACATGGTTCGCCGCCTGATCAAGGGCGGCCACCAGTGCGTGGTCTTCGACAGGTCGGCGAAGGCGGTGCAGGAGCTGACGAAGGAAAAAGCCGTCGGCGCCGCCTCGCTGGCGGACTTCGTCAAGAAGTTGGAGAAGCCGCGAGCGGTCTGGTTGATGGTCCCGGCGGCCGTGGTGGACACGACCATCGCCGACATCCTGCCCTCGCTGGCGCCCGACGACATCCTCATCGACGGCGGCAATTCCTACTACGTCGACGACATCCGGCGCGCCAAGGAGCTGGCGGCGAAACGGATTCACTACGTGGACGTGGGAACCAGCGGCGGCGTGTGGGGTCTCGAGCGCGGCTACTGCATGATGATCGGCGGCGAGACGCAAGTGGTCGAGCATCTCGATCCCGTCTTTGCCTGCCTGGCACCCGGCCGAGGTGACGCAATCCCCCGCACGCCGGGTCGCGAGAGGCTCGGTGGGACGGCGGAGGAAGGGTACCTCCACTGTGGGCCGAGCGGAGCCGGGCACTTCGTCAAGATGGTCCACAACGGCATCGAGTACGGGGTCATGGCGGCGTACGCCGAGGGGCTCGCCGTCCTCCGCAGCGCCAACGTGGGCAAGCAGCAACATGCCGTCGACGCGGAGACGACGCCGCTCCGCGATCCGGAGCATTACCAGTACGATCTCGACCTCCGTGACATCGCCGAGGTGTGGCGCCGCGGCAGCGTGATCGCGTCGTGGCTGCTCGATCTGACGGCGGCGGCGCTGGTCAAGGACGCCGGCTTGAAGGACTTCTCGGGACGCGTCTCGGATTCTGGCGAGGGGCGATGGACCATCAAGGCGGCCATCGACGAGGCCGTGCCGGTGCCGGTGCTCTCCACCGCGCTCTACCAGCGCTTCAGCTCCCGCGGCGAGGCGGACTTCCAGGACACGCTGCTGTCGGCGATGCGCTTCCAGTTCGGCGGCCACCTCGAGAAGCCCGCCAAGTGAGCGTGGCACGTGAGGGGACGATGAACGACTCCCACAGCGACGCGCTGGTCTTCTTCGGCGCGAGCGGCGATCTGGCCTACAAGAAGATCTTCCCGTCGCTGCACGCGATGGTGAAGCGAGGGCACCTCGAGGTGCCCGTCGTCGGGGTGGCGAAGTCCGGATGGACGCTCGAGCAGCTGCGAGCGCGGGCCCGGGAGAGCCTCGAGAAACACGGCGGCCTCGATCCCGAGGCGTTCCGCACGCTGTCGGGGCTCCTCCGCTACGTCGACGGCGACTACAAGGACCCCGCGACCTTCGCGGCGATTCGGAAGGAGCTCGGCGCGGCGCAGCGCCCGGCCCATTATCTCGCGATCCCGCCGGTGCTCTTCGGGCTGGTGGTGGAGCAGCTCGGCAAGGCGGGCTGCGCGAGGAACGCGCGCGTGGTCGTCGAGAAGCCGTTCGGCACCGACCTCGCGTCGGCACGGGAGCTCAACCGGATCCTGTTCGGAACGTTCCCCGAGTCGGCGATCTTCCGGATCGATCACTATCTGGGTAAGCGACCCGTCCACAACATGCTCTACTTCCGGTTCACGAACGAGTTCCTGGAGCCGTTCTGGAACCGCACCCACGTCGAGAGCGTGCAGATCACCATGGCTGAGGACTTCGGCATCCAGGGCCGGGGCGCGTTCTACGACGCGACCGGGACGATCCGGGACGTGGTCCAGAACCATCTCTTCCAGGTGCTGGCCAATCTCGCGATGGAGCCCCCCGTGCGAACGGACAGTGAGTCCATCCGCGACGAGAAGGTGAAGGTGCTGAAGGCGATCCCGACGCTTGACGCGACGAGCGTGGTTCGCGGGCAGTTCCGCGGCTACCGCAGCGAGCCCGGGGTCGCACCGTCCTCGACCGTCGAGACATTCGCGGTGGTGCGGCTCGCGATCGATTCCTGGCGCTGGCAGGACGTTCCGTTCTACATCCGCGCCGGGAAGTGCCTGCCGGTTACCTGCACGGAGCTCGTCGTGCGGCTCCGGCGGCCGCCCACCGAGTATCCATGCGCGGGACTGGCGTCGAACCAGTTTCGCTTCCGCATCAGTCCCGACAACACCATCGCGCTCGGCATGAACGTCATGGCGCCGGGCGAGGAAATGGTGGGACAGGCCGCCGAGATGATCGCGAGCGAGCATCCTGGCCCCGGGGAGATGGACGCCTACGAGCGCGTCCTCGGCGATGCCATGGCCGGCGATGCGACCCTCTTCGCCCGCGAGGATTACGTCGAGGAGGCGTGGCGCATCGTCGATCCGATGCTGAAGGCCGCGACTCCCGTCCACGAGTACGAGCCGAAGACGTGGGGGCCGCGCGAGGTGGAGCGGCTCACGCCGGCCGGCGGGTGGGTCGACCCCACGGTGAGCGGCTGAGCCGGGAGGGACGCATGCGTGTCGGCATCGCGACCGATCACGGCGGCTTCGCGCTCAAGGAGGAGCTGGTCGCGCGCCTGCGGGCCGCGGGGCACGAGGTCGTGGACTTCGGAGCGCATGCGCTGGCCGACGGCGACGACTACCCGGACTTCGTGGTGCCTCTCGCGGATGCGGTCGTCGCGGGCACGGTCGAGCGGGGTGTCGCCATCTGCGGGAGCGGCGTGGGTGCGTCGGTGTGCGCCAACAAGGTGCCCGGCATCCGCGCCGCGCTCATCCACGATCTTTTCTCGGCCCGTCAGGGCGTCGAGGACGACCACATGAACGTCCTCTGCATGGGCGGCCGCACGGTCGGCCCCGAGGTCGCATGGGACCTCGTCGAAGCCTTCCTCGCGGCTCGCTTCAGCCAGGCCGAGCGCCACCAGCGTCGGCTCGGCAAGATGGCCGCCCTCGAAACCGCCCGGCGCACGCCGGCGACACGGTGAACGACATGACCTCCGAACAGCTCGATCAGCTCGCCATCAACACGATCCGCACGCTGTCGATGGACGCGGTGCAACAGGCGCAGTCGGGCCATCCGGGCACGCCGATGGCGCTTGCCCCGCTCGTCTACACGATCTGGAACCGGGTCATGCGCTTCGATCCGCAGGATCCCATCTGGCCGAACCGCGATCGCTTCGTGCTCTCGAACGGCCACGCCTCGATGCTCCTCTGGTCGGTGCTGCATCTCACCGGGACGCAGGCGGTCAACGCCGCCTACGAGACGTTGGGGAAGCCGTCCGTCTCGCTGGACGACATCCGGCGTTTCCGCCAGCTCGACAGCCACGCCCCGGGCCACCCGGAGTACCACTGGGTGTCCGGCGTCGAGACCACGACCGGGCCGCTCGGACAGGGCGTCGCGACGAGCGTCGGGATGGCGATCGCGCAGAAGTGGCTGGCGGCGCGCTACAACAAGGCCGCGTTCCCGGTGTTCGACTATCACGTCTACACGGTATGCGGGGACGGCTGCATGATGGAGGGCGTCGCGGCGGAGGCGGCGTCGCTCGCCGGGCATCTCGGGCTCGAGAATCTCTGCTGGGTCTGGGACAACAACCGGATCACGATCGAGGGGCACACCAGCATCACCTTCACCGAGGACGTGGCGGCCCGCTTTCTCGCGTACGGCTGGAACGTGCTTCGCGTGAGCGACGCCAACGACGTCGACCGCATCGAGCAGGCGCTCGAGGTCTTCCGGCGCACGGACGAGCGGCCGACCTTCATCGTTCTGGACAGCCACATCGGCTACGGTGCGCCACACAAGCAGGATACGTCGGCGGCGCACGGGGAGCCGCTCGGCGACGACGAGATCCGCCTCTGCAAGCGCTTCTACGGCTGGCCCGAGGACGCGAAGTTCCTCGTCCCCAATGGCGTGCGGGAGCATTTCGAGGCGGGCGTGGGGGCGCGCGGCGCCGAGGCGCGGCGGCGATGGACGGAGCTCGTCGCGGCGTATCGGACGACGCATCCTGATCTCGCAGCCGAGATCGACCAGATGCAGCGGCGCGAGCTGCCGGCGGGCTGGGATCGCGACCTGCCGGTCTTCCCTCCCGATGCGAAGGGCATCGCCGGCCGCGACGCGTCGGGCAAGGTCCTGAACGTCCTCGCGCGGAACGTGCCCTGGTTTCTCGGAGGCTCGGCCGATCTCGGGCCGTCGAACAAGACGACGCTCACGTACGACGGTGCGGGCGATCTCGAGCCGGGGAGCCCGGGGGGGAAGAACCTGCACTACGGCATCCGCGAGCACGCGATGGCCGCGGTCGTGAACGGGCTCGCCCTCTCGAAGCTCCGGCCCTTCGGCGCCACGTTCTTCATCTTCAGCGACTACGCCCGGCCGGCCGTCCGGCTCGCCGCGCTGATGGAGCTCCCCTGCCTCTTCGTGTTCACGCACGACGCCATGGGCGACGGCGAGGACGGGCCGACGCACCAGCCCGTCGAGCAGCTGATCTCGCTGCGCGCCATTCCCGGGCTCGTGGTCATGCGGCCCGGCGACGCGAACGAGGTCGTGGAGGCCTACCGCTACGTCATGCAGCTCCGCCATCAGCCGGCCGTGCTGGCCCTCTCCCGCCAGCCGCTGCCGACGCTCGATCGCACGCGGTACGCCCCGGCCGCCGGCGTCGCGCAGGGGGCCTACGTGCTCGCCGACGCACGGGGCGGTGCGCCCGAGGTGATCCTGATCGCATCGGGGAGCGAGGTGAGCCTTGCCGTCGCGGCCCACGAGACGCTCGTCGCGGCGGGCGTGCGAGCGCGCGTCGTGTCGATGCCGTCGTGGGACGTCTTCGAGCGACAGCCCGCGGCGTACCGGGCGAGCGTGCTGCCGCCGACCGTCAAGGCGCGCATCGCGGTGGAGCAGGGCTCGACCATCGGCTGGGAGCGCTACGTCGGCGAGGGCGGCCGCGTCATCGGCATGCACACCTTCGGCGCGTCGGCACCGCTCAAGGCGCTGCAGCGGAAGTTCGGGTTCGAGCCCGACCGGGTGGTCGCGGCGGCCAAGGAGCTGCTGGGAAGGGGGGGATGAACTCCTCGTGCGAGAGGACAGCGCAGAGCGCGAGCGGCTGAAGGACGCGCGGGGCGATACTCCGGGGCGCTGGCGGCTCCTCGGTCCGTATCTCAGCGAGCGCGCGTGGGGCACCGTACGGGAGGACTACAGCGCCAACGGGACCGCGTGGGAATACTTCCCGCACGATCACGCGCGCTCGCGCGCCTACCGGTGGAGCGAGGATGGGCTCGCGGGCATCTGCGATCTCGAGCAGCGCCTCTGCCTGGCGCTCGCCTTCTGGAACGGCCGGGACCCGATCCTGAAGGAGCGCATCTTCGGGCTCACCGGCAACGAGGGCAACCACGGCGAGGACGCCAAGGAGTACTGGTGGTACGTCGACGGGACGCCGACGGCGTCATGGCTGTGCTGGCGCTATCACTACCCGCAGGAGCCGTTCCCGTACGCGCAGCTGGTCGACGAGAACCGCCGGCGCGGACGTTCCGCGCGGGAGTTCGAGCTCGCCGACACCGGCGTGTTCGACGGCGGCGCCTACTGGCAGATCAGCGCCGACTACGCCAAGGCGGCCCCCGACGATCTCTGCTGCCGCGTGAGGGTGCGCAATGCTGGCCACGCGACGGCCGAGCTCCACGTGCTGCCGACGCTCTGGTTCCGCAACCAGTGGGCCTGGGGCCCCGGGGAAGCACGCCCGTCGATCCGGGCGGCGAGCGGTCCCGACGCGGATGCGCCGGCGCTCGCGGTGGCCGACGAAGCCGTGCTCGGTCGCTGGCGACTGGCGGCCGGCCCGGACCCGAGCGGTCGGCCACCAGAGCTTCTCTTCTGCGAGAACGAGACCAACGCTCCCCGTCTTTTCGGATCGAACGCGACGACGCCCTATCCCAAGGACGGCATCAACGACCACGTGGTGCACCGCGCCGCGACCGTGAATCCCGCGAAGGTGGGCACGAAGATGGCGGGCTGGTACCGCATCACCGTCGCGCCTGGTGAGACGGCCGAGATCCGGCTTCGCCTGCTCCGCGACGGGGCGGGCGCGGAGCACCCCGACCTGGGCGTGGGCTTCGACGCCGTGATGGCCGACCGCGAGCGCGAAGCCGACGAGTTCTACGCCACGCTCCGGCCCGCGAGCGCCACGGACGACGAGGCCGAGGTCATGCGCCGCGCCTTCGCCGGCCTCGTCTGGACCCAGCAGTTCTACCACTACGACGTCGCGCGCTGGCTCGACGGCGACCCGACGCAGCCTCGACCGCCCCCCGAGCGACGCGGCGGTCGCAACGCGGGGTGGCTGCACCTCGACAACCGCGACGTCGTCGTCATGCCCGACAAGTGGGAATACCCCTGGTACGCGGCCTGGGACCTGGCGTTCCACTGCGTCACCCTCGCCCACCTGAACCCGGCGGCCGCCAAGCACCAGCTCCTCCTCCTCTGTCGCGAGTGGTACATGCGCCCGAACGGCCAGCTGCCGGCCTACGAGTGGGCCTTCGGGGACGTGAACCCGCCAGTGCAGGCGTGGGCGGCGCTGTCGGTGTTCGCGATCGACGGCGGCACCGACTTCGACTTCCTCGCGCGCATCTTCCACAAGCTCTTGATCAACTTCACCTGGTGGGTGAACCGCAAGGACGCCCTCGACAACAACATCTTCGAGGGCGGCTTCCTGGGGCTCGACAACATCGGCCTGTTCGACCGCTCGACCGCGCTTCCCGGCGGCGCGGTGCTCGAGCAATCCGACGGCACCGCCTGGATGGCGAAGTTCTGCCTGAACATGCTCGAGATGGCGCTGCTCCTCGCCACCCACGACCCGAGCTACGAGGACGTGGCGATCAAGTTCTTCGAGCACTTCGCGTACATCGCGGCGGCGATGAACACGGGCGGGCTGTGGGACGAGCGGGACGGGTTCTACTACGATCTCCTCCGCCTGCCCGACGGCAAGGTGACGCCGCTCCGCGTGCGCTCGATGGTCGGTCTGGTACCGATCTTCGCCGCGGTGACGCTCCCGGGGGCGCTCTGGGAGCGACTCCCGGATTTCCGGGCGCGCATACGATGGTTCGTCGATCACAACCCAGAGCTCATCGGACCCTTGCACGGCGTCCTGCGCGCGGGGCAGGGCGTGATCATGCTCGTCGACGAGACCCACTTGCGCCGGGTGCTCGCCACGATGCTCGATGAAGCGGAGTTCCTCTCGCCGTACGGGTTGCGCTCGCTGTCCCGTCATCACCGGGAGCATCCGTACGTCGTACCGCAGCTCGGCGGCGACGCCCGGGTCGACTACGAGCCGGCCGAATCGACGAGCGGCCTCTTCGGCGGCAACTCCAACTGGCGGGGACCGATCTGGTTTCCGCTAAACCATCTGATCATCGAATCGCTCCGGCACCTCCATGCGGCCTTCGGTGACCGCTTCACCGTCGAGATCCCGACGCGCTCGGGAAGGGAGGGGCACCTCGGCGACGCGGCCGACGAGATCGAGCGCCGGCTCCTGCGGCTCTTCCTGCGCGACGAGCTCGGATGCCGGCCGTTCTGGGGCGACCACGCGCTCTTCAAGGGTACGGGGTGGCGCGACCACCTGCTCTTCCACGAGTACTTCCACGGCGACACGGGTGAGGGGCTCGGGGCATCTCATCAGACGGGCTGGACCGCGCTGGTCGCCGCCATGATCGCCGCTCGCAGCCGATCGCGGACGTGACGGTCCTGTGTCCGCGTCCCCGCTTGACGTGGGCTTCGGGTCGGCCGGGTGGATCCCGCACGAGGCGGACGGCCAGCCGCGTGCGGATGGCGGAGTGATCGCCCGGGTCGAGGTGCCCGAGGGCGGGGGTGCAATCGCGGACCCGGACAAGCCTTCGTCAGGCCGGCAGCGCGAGGGCGTCGAGCGCGCGGGGCGACGCGGGCTGCGGCGGATTCCGCCTGATCCGACCCTTCTCCACAAATGTCACGTCCGCGCGCAGCCGTTTGGCGATGGTGGGCGCCGCCGGCCCCGCGGACACTCCGGGAAGTGGCTGCCTCCGTTCCATCATCTGCCTCGGCCCCATTGCGAATCCTGATCGTCGCCGCGTATACAGCTCCGAAGAAGCCCTAGACGCGGAGGCCGATAACAGGAATTCCGTTAACTCGGGCGTTTGTGCAGACTACGCCCGATCGGCGCCGAGCACGAGAGTGATCGCTGTCGGGCCGCGAAGATTCGGTGCTGTCGGGGCTCGCAGTAGGCAATTCATGAATAGTGCGGGCTAGATGCGCCACGCGGCGACGGTGGCGATCAGGCGGAGAGTGCGAATGTTCGGCGCGTGCCGGCTGGGATGGGGGCGGGGGTACCTGGCCCGGCTCTGCTCCGCCGTGGGAGTGCTCTTCCTGGCGAGCGCTGCCGCAGCCGAGCGCACCGCCGGATCACCCGGCTTGCCCCATGCTCCGAACATCTTCTTGCCGAGCTCCGCGCCGGCCGAGCTGATCCGTGAGCTGGCGTGGCTCGTGCTGAGCATCACCGCCGGCATCTTCGTCGTCGTGACCGGCCTTCTCGTCTACTGTGTCGTTCGCTTTCGGCACCGCCCCGGTGACGACGGGCACGAGCCCCCACAGGTGTACGGCAGCAACCAGGTCGAGCTCGCCTGGACGGTCGTGCCATTGCTGATCGTCGTGGTGCTCTTCCTCGGGACGACGCGTTCGATCATCGCCATCGAGAGTGCCGCGCCGCCGCCCGACGCGCTCCGGGTGACGGTCATCGGATACCAGTGGTGGTGGGAGTTCCGCTACCCGGAGCTCGGCATCGTGACCGCGAACGAGCTGCACGTCCCCGTGAGCGCCCGTGACGACCGTCGGCCGACGGCGCTGAAGCTTCAATCCGGCGATGTCGTTCACAGCTTCTGGGTCCCACGCCTCGCGGGCAAGACGGACGTCATTCCCAATCGAGACAATCACATGTGGATCGAGCCGTTCGAGCCGGGGACGTACGTCGGGCAGTGCGCCGAGTTCTGTGGGACGCAGCACGCGAAGATGCTGCTCCGGGTGATCGTCCACCCCGAGGGCGACTTCGAGCGCTGGGTGGCCGAGCAGCAGCGGTCGCCGGTCGTCGGCGACGACCCGAAGGTTCGTGCGGGCCGCGACGCCTTCCAGCAGACGGCCTGTATCAATTGCCATACCGTCGGCGACACCGTGGCGACGGGGATCTTCGGTCCGGATCTCTCGCATCTCATGAGCCGTGAGACCCTCGGCGCCGGCGTTGCCGCGAACACGCCCGAGAACCTCAAGGCCTGGGTGCGGGATCCACAGCAGCTGAAGCCCGGATGCCGAATGCCGGCCATGCAGCTCGATGACGATGCGCTGGACAGGGTCGTCGCGTACCTCCTGACGCTCAGGTAGCGACGAGCACGTCGTATGGCCGCCATCGATCAGGCGATAGCCCGGCCCCGCCCCGCCGAAGCGCGCGTGCCCCGGACGCTGTTGCTGCACGAGTGGGTGGTCACGGTCGACCACAAGCGCTTGGGCATCATGTACATCCTGACGGGGCTCCTCTTCTTCGTGATTGCGGGGCTCGAGGCGACCGCGATGCGGGTGCAGCTCTTCTTCCCGCAGAACGACCTCGTGCCGCCCGAGACGTTCAATCGTCTCTTCACCGTGCACGGGACGACGATGGTCTTCTTCGTCGGAATGCCGATCATCCTCGGGATGGCGAACTACCTCGTCCCGCTCATGATCGGTGCCCGTGACCTCGCATTCCCTCGACTCAACGCCTTCGGGTTCTGGCTGTCGTTCTTCGGCGGGCTCTTGCTGTACTTCAGCTTTCTCGGCGGGGATGGCCTGTACGGCGCCGGCACGGCGCCGGCGGTCGGCTGGTTCGCCTACGCGCCGCTCACGGGACGCGCGTTCTCGCGCGGCAACAGCACCGACTACTGGGTGCTCAGTGTGCTGGTGAGCGGCTTCGGAAGCATCGCGACCGCGATCAACATCGTCACGACCGTCGTCTGCATGCGCTGCAAGGGCATGACGTTCGGCAAGCTACCGCTGTACGTCTGGATGCTGTTCGTCGTGTCGTGCATGGTCATCCTCATCATGCCGCCGCTCACTGCGGCGCAGGTGATGCTGCTCCTCGATCGCTTCCTCGGGGCCAACTTCTTCGATACGCAGGCCGGCGGCTCGGCCGTCCTCTGGCAGCACTTCTTCTGGATCTTCGGGCATCCCGAGGTGTACGTCCTCATGATCCCGGGGTTCGCCGCCGTGTCCGAGATCATTCCGGTCTTCTCGCGGAAGCCCATCTTCGGCTACCCGATGATGGTGGCCGCCACCGTCGGTATCGGCGTCATCGGCATGGGCGTGTGGGCACACCACATGTTCACGATCGGCATGAGCGCGGCGTCCAACGCCTACTTCGCGGTGGCTACGATGCTCGTCGGCGTGCCGACCGGGATCAAGCTGTTCAACTGGCTCGGGACGATGTGGGGGGGACACATTCGGTTCGCCACCCCCATGCTCTTTTGCGTCGCGTTCCTCTTCCAGTTCCTCATCGCCGGATTGACCGGCATCATGCTGGCCGCGGCGCCGTTCGACTGGCAGCTGCACGACTCGTACTTCGTCGTGGCGCATTTTCACTTCGTGCTGATCGGCGGCCTGCTCTTCGCGCTGTTCGCCGGCTTGTACTACTGGTTCCCGAAGGTCTCGGGGCGGATGCCGAGCGAGCGGCTCGGCAAGTGGCACTTCGGGCTCTTCGCCTTCGGCTTCAACCTGACGTTCGTGCCTTTGCACTTCGCGGGCATCCTCGGGATGCCTCGCCGAATCTACACCTACGAGCCTGACCGGGGCTGGGACCTGTGGAACCAGGTCGCCACGGCCGGGGTGCCCTTCCAGATCGCCGGCGTGCTCTTCTTCGTGGCCAACCTGCTGTGGGCGCTCAAGCGGGGCGAGCGGGCCGGTGACGACCCGTGGGATGCGTGGACGCTCGAATGGTCGACGACCTCACCCCCGCCCGCGTACAACTTCGAGACCCTGCCCGAGGTCCGCAGTCGCCGCCCGCTCTGGGACTTGAAGCATCCCGAGGACCCGGACTGGAAGTTCGAGTGACCTGAGCATGCGCACCGCCGCCGGAGCCCTCCCAGCCCAGTGGGCGCTGCCACGACGCGGTCGCGTCGGCATGGCTGGGCTCATCGCCACCGAGAGCGCCCTGTTCACGATCTTCGTCGTCGCCTACCTCTATTACATCGGCAAGAGCCTCAACGGTCCCTACCCGCAGGACGTTCTCGAGCTCCCGATCCTTGCAACCATCTGCTTGCTCTCCAGCAGCTTCACGATCATGCGTGCCGAGCGTGCGCTGGAGCACGGAGGCGGGAGCGGATTCACCGCCTGGTGGCTGCTGACGATTGCGCTCGGCGGATACTTTCTCGGGGCGACGGCGGCCGAATGGCACCGCCTGATCTACGAGCACGGGCTGACGATCTCGACGAATCTCTTCGGAACCACCTACTTCTCGTTGGTCGGATTTCACGCCTTCCACGTGACGGTCGGCCTCATCATGCTGACGCTGGTGTTCGTCCTGAGCCTGCTCGGCGCCGTGACCGAGCGGCATGCCGAGCGGATCACGGTCCTGGGCTTCTACTGGCACTTCGTCGACGTGGTGTGGATCGTCGTGTTCACCGTGGTGTACGTCATCGGCCGCTGACGGCTGTGCACGAGGACGACCGTGGCAAACGAATACACGCGGGCACCGGAACACGGATCCGTAGAGCTGCCGGCCGCGACGCCGTGGCCGCTCGTCACGGCGTTCGGCGTGACGTTGCTGTTCGGCGGCTTGGTCACGAGCGCCATCGTGTCCGTCGTGGGGATCGTCGCCTTCGTTGCCGGCGCAGTCGGCTGGTGGCGCGACGTCCTGCCGCACGAGAAGCACGAGCGGGCGCCCCTGCGTCCGCCGGCGCTGCGCGCCCGGCCGATCGTCCCGGCACCGCAAGCGGTCGAGCATCTGGTCGTCGGCCAGGGGCACCGCGTGCGGCTCCCCGTGGAAGTTCATCCGTACTCGGCGGGCGTCAAAGGCGGGGTGGTCGGCGGCATGGCGCTGGCGCTCACGGCGTGCCTCTACGGACTGATCGCGTACGGGAGTCTCTGGTATCCGATCAACCTGCTCGCCGCTGCCGTCGTCCCATCCCTCGCGCGGGCCGACACGGCGCAGCTCGTCGCTTTCAGCGGATCCGGGCTACTCTGGGCGGCGATCATTCACGGGGTGATGTCGTGTTTCGTCGGTCTCCTCTACGGGGTGCTGCTGCCGATGGTGCCACGCCACGCGTTTCTGGCGGGCGGCATCCTGGGGCCATTGCTGTGGTCGGCGCTCGCGTGGGCTTCACTCGCGGCCGTCAACCCGGTGCTCAACGACCGGATCGACTGGCTGTGGTTCGTGGCGTCACAGTTCGCTTACGGTCTCACGGCGGGCTTCGTCGTGGCGCGGAGCCAGCGGATCGAGACGATGCAGACCTGGCCCCTGGCGGTGCGCGCGGGGCTGGAGACGACGGCTGTGCGTCCCGAGCGCGAGGAGCGTTAGGATGGGGATGCGCTGCCGGATCGCGCTGTCAGTGAGCTGCTTGTGCGCGCTGCTCACCGGGTGCAACTCGCTACCCGGGAAGCCCAGCAAGGCCGACCGCCCGCTACGCCCGGCGCAGGTGACGGATTTCGATCTGCTCTACGACCAGCAGTGTGCCGGCTGCCATGGAGCCGACGGACGACTCGGCGCCGCGCGACCGCTCAACGATGCCCTCTATCTCGCGGTGGTGGGCGACACGGAGCTGCGGCAGATCATCGCGCACGGAGTTGGAACGCTGATGCCCGCGTTTGCCGAGAGCGCCGGTGGTGGGCTCACCGACGCGCAGATCGACATCCTGATTCGCGGGATGCGTGCGCAGTGGGGGCACGCCGATCAATTCACACGGCTCTCGCTCCCCCCGTACGGCGCGCCGGCGGCCGGAGAACCGCCGGCGAGCGCTTCGCGCGGCGCCGACGCGTACGACGCATACTGTGCACAGTGCCACGGTGCGGACGGGAAGGGCGGAGACAAGGGCGGGTCGGTCGTCGACGACTCGTATCTCGCGCTCGTCAGCGATCAGGGGTTGCGCACGGCGATCGTCGCGGGGCGGGTGGACCTCGGCATGCCGACCTGGCGTGACAACGTGCCCGGCAAGCCGATGAGCGAGCAGGAGATTACCGACGTCGTTGCCTGGCTCGCCTCACATCGCACGCGTTTCCCCGGGGCACCGTACGCCGTCAGGCCTGCCGAATGAGCACGGAGACGAGGAGAACAGCAACGATGGCCGAGCGCGAGACTGGACGGTCGAGCGGACGGCGAGCGCCGACTGCGGCGGAGGTGTCCCGCCGGGGCGTCTTGATGAAGGTCGGGGTGGTCCTGAACCTGGTCGCAGCGACCCTGGTGGCGATCCCGATCGTCGGCTACGTGCTGTCGGCGTTTCGCACGAGAAAGTGGCAGGCGTGGATTGCCCTCGGTGCGGTGGAGGATTTTCCGGAGCACCAGACGCGGCTCGCGAAATACGTGAATCCGTTCCGGGTTCCGTGGGACGGCGAGACGGCGCAGCTCCCGTGCTGGGTGCGGCGTCTCGAAGGCGAGACGTTCCAGGTGTTCGCGATCAACTGCACACACCTCGGGTGCCCGGTGCGGTGGTTTCCGGAATCGGGCCTGTTCATGTGCCCGTGTCACGGCGGCGTGTACTACCAGGATGGCTCGCGCGCCTCGGGGCCACCTCCGCGGGGACTCTACGAGTACGAGTACAAGGTCGAGAACGGCACGCTCATGGTTCGAGGCGGGCGATTGCCGACCCTGCAGGAGTCGGTCTGACGATCAGGATTTTGGAGACCCAGCGATGAGCCGGTTGCAATCGATCGCGGTCTGGATCGACCAGCGATTGCACATCTCGAAGCTCTACGCGTCGACGGCTGGCCATACCGTGCCCGCCAACGCGGGGAGCTGGTGGTACGTCTTCGGCAGTGCGACGCTCGTCTGCTTCGCGATCCAGATCGTGACGGGCGTCTGTCTCGCGCTCGTCTATGTCCCCTCGGCCACCGAAGCCTACTCGAGTCTCGAGCATCTGAACTACGAGCAGCCCCTTGGCTGGTTCCTGCGCGCCCTCCATGCGTGGGGCTCGAATTTCATGGTCGCCATGGTGTCGATCCACATGGCCCAGGTGTTTCTCTTCGGCGCTTTCAAGTACCCGCGTGAGCTCACCTGGATCACGGGCTGCGTGCTCCTGCTCGGTACGCTCGGGATGGCCTTCACGGGTCAAGTGCTGCGGTTCGATCAGGACGCCTACTGGGGTCTCAATATCGGCGCCGCGATGATGGGCCGCGTCCCCTTCATCGGACCGGAGATCGTTCACCTGATGCTCGGTGGAGCGATCGTTGCGGGGGAGACGCTGTCCCGCTTCTTCACGCTGCACGTCTTCGTGATCCCGGGCCTGATCATCGCGCTGGTCAGCATGCACCTGCGGCTCGTGCTCACGGCGGGCATCAACGAGTTTCCCGAGCCGGGGAAACTCGTGGACAAGGAGACCTATCACGAGGAGTACGAGGCCCTGCTCGAGGAGCAGGGGGTGCCGTTCGTCCCGAAGGCCGTCGACAAGGACGTCGTCTTCAACGGCCTGATGATCCTCGCCATCGTCGGCTGCGCGGCGGCCTTCGGCCCGGAGGGGCCGAACGGCCCGCCGGACCCGACGCTGATTCACACGGTGCCGCGACCGGATTTCTACTTTCTCTCGGTCTTCTCGGTCTTGGCGCTGCTGCCCCCATACCTGGAGACCGTCCTCATCCTGACGGCACCGATCATCGGGATCGGGTTGGTGTTCGCGTTGCCGTTTCTCTCCGGTACGGGGGAGAAGAGCCCGCGCAGGCGGCCCATGGCGGTGCTCGGTGTGGTTCTCGTGTTTCTGACCCTCGGCGTGCTGACGTACCTCGGCACCTACTCGCCCTGGTCCCCGCACATGGACGCGTGGAGCAGCGAGCCGACGCCCGTCGAGTACGTCAAGGGACGCACGCCGCTCGAGCTGCAGGGCGCGATCGTCTTTCAGAACAAGCAGTGCCGCAATTGCCACAGCCTCGCCGGTACGGGCGGCCAACGGGGCCCCGCCATCGACGACGTGGCGACACGCCTCACCCGGGATCAGCTCATCCGGCAGGTGATCCAGGGCGGGGGGAACATGCCTGCCTATGCCAAGCAGCTGAGCCCGCCGGAGGTCACGGCGCTGGTTGCGTTCATGGAGACGCTGCACCCGCCGGGGGTGCTGCCCGCTCGCCGGTCGGCCGAGCCCGCGGTGCCTGGCCCCAGGTGATGCGCGGATTACTTCGGCGTTGTGGGTAGGTAGCTTGAGCGGGACGTTGCTCGCGATTCCCGATTGTCCCCTGATGATTGCCGAGGCAGCGCTCCGATCCTGGAACATCGATCCATGGTTCGTGGTTCCGCTGTGCGTCGGCGCCTGGATCTACACGCGCGGCTGGCGGCAGCTACACCGGCAGATGCCGCGGCACTTTGCGTCGTGGCGGCTGCTCGCGTTTCTGTCTGGCGTCGGGATCATCTTCGTGGCCATCGCGTCGCCCCTGGACGCGTTCGGTGGACTCTTGCTGCACGTGCACATGGCGCAGCATCTGCTCCTCATGATGGTCGCGCCGCCGCTGATCTGGCTGGGCCAGCCGGTCGTTCCAATGTTGCGCGGCATGCCGCCGCCGTTCGTGAAACTGGGGCTCGGGCCGTTTCTGGCATGGCCGGCGCTGCGGCGCCTGGGCCGGGCCGTCTCGCATCCGGCGGTGTGCTGGGTCGCGTTCGTCGCCGGGACCTGGATCTGGCATCTGCCGGCGCTGTACGAGCTGGCACTGCGCTCGCCGGGCTGGCACCAACTGGAACACGCGTGCTTCCTCGGCACGGCGCTGCTCTTCTGGTGGCCCGTCGTTCAACCGTGGCCGAGTGGGCCGGTCTGGCCGCGATGGACGATGATTCCGTACCTCGTGCTGGCCGATGTTCAGAACACCGCGTTCTCGGCGATCTTCGCCTTCGCGGAACGTGCCATATACCCCGTGTACGGTACCGTTCCGCGGCTCTGGGGGATTTCAGTTCTCGACGATCAAGCAGCCGCCGGAGCCCTCATGTGGGTGCCCGGCTCCGTCGCGTACGTGCTGCCGATCGGTTTGCTGATCGGCGAAATATTGAGCCCGCCGCGGCAGGTGCGACCGGGGGACGTACTCGGACCGGGGAGCGACGCTGCATGGGTGCCGGGAGAATCGACACCTCCAGTCGCGGCGACGAGGAGTCGCTCTGTCGTCGGTCACGCAGCGGATCGGGGGGCGTGGGATCTGCTCAGCGTGCCGGTTCTTGGGGCGATCGTGCGATGGCGGCACTTCCGACGCGTCGCACAGACCGTCATGCTGCTGCTCGCTGCCGTCATCGTGGTCGACGGTCTCCTCGGTCCGCAGATGAGCCCCATGAATCTTGCCGGTGTCCTGCCGTGGACGTACTGGCGTGGCCTGGTCGTGGTGACACTGCTGGTTGCGGGCAATGTCTTTTGCATGGCGTGCCCGTTCATGGTGCCGCGGGACCTGGGCCGGCGGATCTTCTCCCCGCGCCGGCACTGGCCGAAACCCTTGCGCTCGAAATGGCTGGCCGTGGGGCTGTTGGTGCTCTACCTGTGCGCGTACGAGGCCTTCAGTCTCTGGGACAGCCCATGGTGGACGGCGTGGATCGTCGTCGGCTATTTCGCCGCCGCCTTCACCGTCGACGGCCTCTTCCGTGGAGCGAGCTTCTGCAAGTACCTCTGCCCGATCGGGCAGTTCAACTTCATTCACTCGACGGTCTCGCCACTCGAAGTGAAGGTGAAGGCGCCGGACGTGTGCGCACGCTGCACGACTCACGACTGCATCCGCGGCAACGCGCGGCAGCGCGGCTGCGAGCTGGAGCTCTTCCAGCCCGAGAAGGTCGGGAACCTCGACTGCACCTTCTGTCTCGACTGCGTGCATGCGTGCCCGCACGCCAACGTCGGTGTTCTCGCCGTCGTTCCCGGGAGCGACCTTGCCGCCGACCCATTTCGTTCCTCGCTTCGACGGCTCTCGCGAAGAACGGACGTGGCCGTCCTGGTCCTGGTGCTGGTCTTCGGGGCGTTTGCCAACGCTGCGGGAATGGTGACGCCGGTGCTCGAATGGCAAGAGCGGGTCGCGGCGAGGATCGGGCCGGGAATGCCGCGCTGGATCGTGAGTGGGCTGATCGTGTTGTCGCTCGCGGTCGGCCCAGTCCTTCTCGCGGCCCTGTGTGCCTGGGGTGGACGCATGCTCGGTCGGGTCGAGCTTCCGCAGAGCGAGCTTTTCAGTCGGTTCGCCTTGTCGCTCGTGCCACTCGGCTTCAGCATGTGGCTGGCGCACTTCGTCTTTCACGTGCTGGCGGGAGCGGGCACGGCGATTCCCGTGATCCAGCGGGTCGCGATGGACCTGCATGTCGGGTGGCTCGGGGCGCCGGCGTGGGGTCGTGCCGCAGCCGGGTCGGGCCACGATTGGATGCTCGCATCGGAGATCCTGGTGCTGGACTGCGGATTGTTGCTCACGCTCTACATCGGCTGGCGAATTGCCCTCAGCTATGTCCGATTCTCTGGCGGCGCGTTGTGCCTCATGATTCCCTGGGCCGGTTTGGCCGTGGGGCTCTACGCGGTGGGCGTGTGGGTGATCTTTCAGCCGATGCAGATGCGTGGAACGATGATGCACTGAGATGATGCATTGAATGATGGGGTACGATGGGGTGGTTTCTCACGGCGATCCTCGTGGCCGCGACGGGCATGATCCCGGCGGTCCCTGCGGCGCGGGCAGACGGCGGCGTCGTGCGTATCAGGCAAGCGGCCGGTCCGTTCGAGGTGACGGTATTCACATCGCCGACGCCCTTGCGAGCCGGTCCAGTGGACATCAGCGTGATGGTAGGAAACCGTGCCCGCGATCAGCCGGTTCTCGATGCGGAGGTGTCGATTCTCGTGGTCTCGCTCGATGGGGCTTCGTCGATCAGCGCGGATGCGATCCGGGAAAACGCGACGAACAAACTGCTGTACGCGGCCCTACTCGAGCTGCCGCACTCCGGGCGGTGGCGACTTGGGGTAGGAGTCCGGCACGACGGCAATACCGCCGAGGTGACGACCGATCTCTCGGCCGCACCGCCACGCCCGCCGCTGCTCTTTTTCTGGCCCTACCTGGTGCTGCCGGCAGTCGCCATTGCGATGTTCGGCCTCCACCAGTGGCTCAGTGCACGTCCGGCGGTGGCCACGGAGCGGCAATGAGCGACCGCCCGGTTCCGGAACCGTACGTCGTGCCGCCGCGCTCAGACCCGCACTTCGATCCTGCCGTCGCGCTCACGCGCCTCGTAGAGCGGGAGCGGCTTGGTCGCCGGTCCGCGCAGCACGTTGCCGGTGGCGAGGTCGTACTTCGAGCCGTCGCACTGACACATGAGCGTGGTGCCGGTGAGCTTGCCCGACGAGAGCGGGCAGCCGTCGTGCGGGCAGAGGTCGTCGAAGGCATAGAGCCGGCCGCCGACGCGCGCGACCGACACGCGCCGCTTGCGATCCTCGAGGTAGTAGGGATTCGCGTAATCGGCGGGGAGACGCTCGGACTTGTCGAGCGCTCGAAACTCGGCGGTCACTGCGGCCATGACTCGGCTCTCCTCGCGGCTCCTGCGGACCCGAGCTCTCAGTACGGGTACTCGGGGATGACGTCGTCCTTCTTCGCATCGAGGCGTAGCGCGCCCGGCGCGCCGGCCGGCACGACCGGCGTGCGCGGCAACACCGGCGCGAGTCGCCGGTAGCCCGAGCCGAGCGGCGGCCGCGGATCGCTCTCGCCCTTGTGCGGCCAGAACGCCATCGCGCGCTCGGCGAGCGAGGTGATCAGGAGCGACGGGTTCACGCCCGGGTTCGCCGGCATCACGCCGCCGTCCATCACGTGGAGGCCGGGCTGTCCGAAGGCGCGCTGGTACGGATCGACCGCGCCCTCCGCGGCGGTCGCGCCGATCGGAATGCCGCCGATGAAGTGCGCCGACGCGGTCGTGTTGCTCGGCGACGGCGTGCGCTCGGCGCCCGGCGCTGCGGGCCGGCCGGTGCGTGCCAGCAGGGCGGTGCGCACGAAACGATTGCGGTACCAGAGCGCCTTGCCGTCGGCGATCGCCA
>Ga0187892_10001837_pt1 | contig 46277 bp, 42 predicted proteins | sample MA1701073metaG_FD_139345 | JGI IMG/M metagenome (GOLD analysis project Ga0187892, IMG submission 139345) | Bio-ooze microbial communities from a basaltic lava cave in the Kipuka Kanohina Cave System on the Island of Hawaii, USA - MA170107-3 metaG ...
CCCATGACTGACGACCCATGACGACGGCATGACCCGCGCTGGCTTTGTTGCGGTCGTTGGCAAGCCTAACGTCGGCAAATCCACCTTGCTGAATCGCCTCGTCGGCGAACACGTCAGCATCGTCAGCCCAAAGGCGCAGTCGACCCGCACGAAAGTCGTGGGCATCGTTACGCAAGACGCGGTGCAGATGGTTCTACACGATACGCCCGGCCTCATGACACCACACGACGTCCTGCACGAAAGCATGCGCGCCCACAGCCTCGCCGCGATCGCGGATGCCGACGTCGTTCTGCATCTCCTCGACAGCACGACAGCGCGCCACGGCTCGCTCGTGGAGGAAGCGAACTTGGAGCAACCGCCGACAGCTCCGATTGTCACGGCTTTCACCAAAATCGACCTCGTAAACGAGACCCGCGCGTCTGAATTGTTAGGCGCACGCCCGGCCGCACGCGGCGTCAGCGCCATCACCGGCGCTGGTCTCGATGCGCTCGTGCAGACGCTCACCGCTCTTCTCCCTGAGAGTCCATTTCTGTATCCCGAAGACGACGTCTCCACGCACTCGCTCCGCTACCTGGCCGCGGAGCATGTGCGTGAGGCCGCGCTGGCCCAGCTCGAGGAGGAGGTTCCGCACAGCGTCGCATGCGTCGTGGAAGAGTTCCGCGAGGGCGATCAGCCGGTGTACATTCGGGCCGTCATCTACGTCGAACGCGAGAGCCAAAAGCGCATCGTCGTGGGGGCGCGCGGTTCGCGCATTCGCGAGATCGGCCGCACGGCACGGGAGCGCATCGAAGCGCTCGTCGGCGCCGCCGTTTATCTCGACCTTTGGGTGAAGGTCTTACCCAATTGGCGCCGCGACCGCGTCGCGCTCGAGCGCCTCGGACTCTTGCATCGCGAGGATTAGCAGACATGCCCTTATCACAGGAACTGCTCGCTGTGCTGGCGTGCCCCCGCTGCAAGGGCGAATTGGAGTACCGCGAGAAGGAATCAGCGCTCCTCTGCCACCGCTGCCGTCTGCGCTACGAAATCCGCGACGGCATTCCGATTCTTTTGCTGGACGAGGCGGCGCAATTCTGACACCCACGCGAGCATGCGCGGCCGCGGCCGCCTAACGCGCGGGCGATGCTGCTGTGCGCTCCTGCTGGGGGTCGTCCTCGGCGGCGCCGTGTCGTCGGCCGCAAATGCGCAGGTCGGCACTGCGACAGAAGGCGCGCTCTTTCTGCTGTTGCCCACCGGCGCGCGCGCTGTCGGGATGGGGCTCGCGGCGATGACAATCCGCGGGACGAGCGAAAGCGTGTGGTGGAATCCAGCGGGTCTCTCGGCACGGCCGCAGCGCGAAGCGGCGATTCACCACTCGCAGAGCCTCAACGGCACTGGTGACGCGCTCAACGTGGTCATCCCGTGGCGCGAGTTTGGCGTTCTCGGAATTGCAGCGAGCGTGCTGGATCTTGGCGAACAGGAGCCGCGCGTCGACTCGACCGGCGCGTTAGGCACCCTGCTTCCTCGGCAGATCGTGTTCGCGGCGAGTTTCGCGACGCAGCTCGGCCGCGGAACGGCGGGCGTCACATACAAAGTCGTCCAGTTCCGCGTCGACTGCACCGGCGCGTGCGTGTCGCTGCAGGCATCCACCAGCGCGCTGGACGTCGGCGCGCAATACGAGCTTGGGCCAGCCCTGCCGTTCACGCTGGGTCTCGCCGTCCGCAACCTCGGCATTCAGCTGCAAGTGAACGATGCCGAGCAGTCCGATGACCTCCCGACTCGCATCGAAGCCGGCGTCGAGTATCGTCTACGACTTCCCAAACGCTACAGCGACCAGCTCGATGTGCGCTTTGCGTTGGACTTGAGTGACGATCTCACGCCCAGTCGTCCGCGTGCGCGGATCGGGTCAGAGGTCGGAATCCAGCGGCGCGCGTTTCTGCGCGCTGGGTACATTGCACGGAGCCAAGCGACCGAAGGAGGCGGACCGACGGTAGGGCTCGGCTTTGTGTTGCGCCGTTTCGTCGTTGACATCGGTCGCATAACGGCCGGTCTCTCGGCAGACGCGGGCCAAGCGCCCACGCATCTCTCCGTCCGGTTCCTGTTTTGATGCGCTGCGTCGTTGCTCTTGGCGTGTGCTGCCTAACGTGCAGCGTTGTGTTGCAGGCGCAGTCCGCGAGGCGCGTCGGGGTCGGCCGCGTCGAACAATCCTCTGACTCGGTTGCGTTGGCCCTAGCGTCGCCGGCTGCCGCTCCGTCGGCGCGCAGCAACCCTTCCGGATGGGCTGTCGCCAGTTCGCTGATCGTGCCGGGTTTAGGGCAGGCGTTGCTACGCCAGCAACGTTTCGCGCCTTACGCCGCCGCCGAGGCGTTTTTCCTAACGCGGTACGTGCAGCATTTTCGTGACGCGCGGCGCGAGCGCGATCGATATCGAGCGCTCGCGGCCAATGTCGCGCGCGCGCCGTTTGGCAGCGTCATGGGACACGGCACGTTCGAGTACTATGAGTCGATGGAGCACTTCGTGGAGAGCGGAGCCTTCGACGCGGTGCTCGGCGGCGAGCTCGATCCGGAGCCCGACACGACGACCTTTAACGGCCGGATGTGGCTCCTCGCGCGCAAAACGTTCTGGCGCGACGTCTCAATCGCGCCGGCGCGCGACTCACGCGAATGGCGCCTTGCCGAGATTTTCTATATCAGTCGCGCCGTGAAGCCTGAGCTGCGGTGGTCCTGGCGTGACGCGCAGTTGCAGTACGACGAGTTTCGCCGGACGATTCGTCGCAGCAACGAGGCCTATCGCGATGCGCTCGCGAACTTGAGCGTGATCATTGCGAACCACGCGCTCAGTGGAGTCGACGCGCTCGTAAGCGTGCGCCTTCGCGCGCGCGCCGGCGCGGAGGGGCGAGGGCTGCTGATTCGGGGTGAAATACCTATCAGATAGTTGTGGTCGTCGCGCTGTTTGCGCGCTGTCACCCGATAGTAGGCCAGTCGTCCATAGCGTGAGCCGAGCACTCGCGGCTCTAAATGAACGCGGCCGTAAGCATCGAAACATAAAGCGCTTACGATACGGACCTCGCGTGAAACTTCACCTCTCGTCGCCGAGCGTTTTTTGGATCTGCGAAAGCAGCCGTACGCTATCGTCTACGCGCATGACAGCGTCGCGCTGCCACGCGCCGTTGCGGCGTGGCTCGTAGAAGTCGGCTTGCGCGTGGAGCGTGCAAATGCTGCCGACAGGCTTATTGCCCTCGCGCTTCGCTCGCGGCCGCGCGTGGCGATCATCGACGCATGCTTGTACAGCGCCAACGCGCATGAATTGTGTCGCCGGCTCAAACGTGATTCGTACACGTCGATTGTGCCGACCGTGATGCTATGCGTGGAGGGCGAAGAGGCTGTCGGTGCTGCATTCGAGAGTGGCGCAGATGAGGTGTTGCACATCGACGCCCCACAGCCGGAAGTCTGGCGACGCCTGGGCGTTATGCTGCGCCGCTCGGATCGCGACGTCAATGTGCACCCGTCCACGCGACTTCCGGGAACGATCACGATCGACGAGGAGGTCGCTCGTCGCATCGCTGAAAACGAGACGTTCGCCGTGTGCTACGCGGACCTGGATCACTTCAAGGAGTACAACGATCGCTACAGCTTTGCGGACGGCGATCGTGTGATCCGCCTCCTTTCGACGATGCTGCACGACGTTGTAAAAGGGATGCTCGGAGAACGCGGCTTTGTCGGCCACATCGGCGGCGACGACTTCATTTTCGTGGTGTCGGCGCCTGACGTTCAGGGAACGTGCAGTACGATCGTCGAGTTGTTCGACGAGTTGATACCATACCAATATTCGGAGCAGGATCGTCGTGCGGGGTACTTCTTTGGAAAGGACCGGCGAGGGCAGTTGCACCGCGTGCCGCTCATGACGCTATCTATTGGCGTCGTGACGAACGAGCGACGCAGATTCACGTCGCCCGCGCACGTGAGTCAGCTCGCAACCGAGATGAAGGGGTATGCAAAGACGCTCCCGGGATCGGTCTTCACGATCGACCGACGGCAAGATCCGACACCGCCTGAGGGGACGACCCCAGCGCGCGGAGCGCACCAGATCAGTATCGTTGACGAGTCATGAACGTCGCGTGTCCTGAGTGCCGCTCCGTTTTTCGGGTGGATCCCGCCAAGGTCGTTGGCGTTAACCTGCGCGCGCGCTGCGCCGTGTGCGGCGGGATCATTCCTGTGGGTGCAAGCGTTAGGTGGTCGGATGATTTCAGTTCGAAGGTAGACGCTTCCTTCGTTAGGCCGCCGGAGCCCGCGCGAGCGCCGACGCCCTCAGCTGCGCCACGACCAGCTGTCCACGAGCCGCCGCCGGCAGCCGCTCCCGCGGTGATCGAGCGACCTGCGCCCGCCGCCGTGCCGGAGCGCCCAAGGGTTGCAGCACAGAGTGCTCCTGCCGCTGACCGCGTCGGGGTCCCGCGGCCCAAGCCGCTAGCGACGGCGCCGCCTCCGCGCGCTGCGGCTCCAGCTGCGCCCGTCGCGCCCGTGACATATCCGCGGCCGGCAGACGCTCCGCCTGCGCGGCGGCCGATCAATCCATTTCTCGCGAACGATCCGAATCAGAAAGCGCGTCGCTTGGCACGCGCGCTCGTATCAGACATGATCGCGTATCATCCGCGCAAGCGCGACGAAGGGCTGCGCGATGGAACGTTGAAGCAGCTCTTCCGCGAGGAGATCAAGAAGAGCTACGAGGAATACAGCGAGCAGGTTGGTCGCGAGTTCGCGGAATCGACATCGCATTTTCAAGACGCTCTCAACGAAGTGCTCGCCGGCGGCAAGAAGCTCTTCTAGCACCGTTCCAACTCTACGCCACGCAGAGCACGACCATTAGTTCGCGCAAGTTGGAACGGCACTAGCTCGCGGCCGTAGTCGTAAGTCGCACGCGCGACTAACTTTGTCTCCGATCAATCGCTAGGCACAATCAATGGGGTCAGACTCCATTCATTGTCTGACGCCTAGTTATGGGCCGAATATCAGTGGAGTCTGACCCCATTGATTCGGCTCGCTTCGTATTCTGGAGACTTGCGCGCATGGCCGACTTCGACCGATCTCGCGCCCTGACGGCGTTCGATGAGCGCCTAACGGAGCTGCGGAGGTACCTTTGACCTGGATCGCAAGCGCGAGTCGCTCGCGAGCTTGGAATTGCGCATGGCCGACGCTGCAGTCTGGTCGGATCAGGAAGCAGCGCGTGACGTCGTGCAGCAGGTCAAGGTGCTCAAGACATGGATCGAGCCATACGATCAGCTCGTGGCGCGCGCTGCCAGCGCGCGCGAGCTCGACGAGCTGTTGAAGGCCGATCCTGACGAGACGCTGATCGGCGAGCTGGTTGCTGAGATTCAAGCGACCGAAGCGAGTCTACAGTCATTCGAGCTGCGCGCACTCATGCGCGGTCGCGACGACTATCGCGACGCGCAGGTAGAGATCGCCGCCGGCGCCGGCGGCACCGAAGCGATGGACTGGGCACAGATGCTGATGCGCATGTACACGCGCTGGGCTGAGCGTCGCGGTTACCAGGTCGAAACGCTGGACCTGAGCGAAGGGGAAGAAGCCGGTATCAAGGGCGCCGTGTTGGAGATCAAGGGGCAATACGCGTTCGGCTTTTTGCGACCGGAGACCGGCGTCCATCGACTTGTTAGGATCTCGCCCTTCGATGCGAATGCTCGGCGGCATACGAGCTTCGCGTCGGTGTTCGTGTATCCGGTCGTGAATGAGGAGATCAACATCGAGCTGCGCGAGGAGGACATCCGCATGGACGTCTTCCGCGCCAGCGGTGCGGGCGGGCAGCACGTGAACAAGACCAGCTCGGCGGTGCGCCTAACGCACATTCCGAGCGGCATCGTCGTGTCTTCGCAGCAGGAGCGCTCGCAGTTCAAGAACAAGACGGTCGCGCTGAAGATGCTGAAGAACCGCCTGTATCAACTCGAGAGCGACAAGCGCGCGGCGCAGAAGGCGGCGCTGGATGCTACCAAAGCCGACAACACGTTCGGTAGCCAGATCCGCAGCTACGTGTTCCAGCCATATACGATGGTCAACGACCACCGCACGGAGCTCAAGATCCCCGACGTACAAAAGGTCATGGACGGTGGCATCGACCCGTTCATCGAGGCGTATCTCAAGCGCTTCGGCGCTGCAGAGGTCGCGGCGTGAGCGAAGAGCTGAACTTCGTCATGCGGGCTCGGCGAGACAAACTCGCCGCGCTGGAGGCGTTAGGCATTCCACCGTTTGCGTACCGCTTCGAGCGCACGCACACGACGCAAAGCGCATTGGCGTCGCTTGCCGAAGGAGTGGAGCAGGGGCCGGTCGTGCAGGTAGCCGGGCGCATTGTCGCATGGCGGCCGCACGGTAAGACAGTTTTCGCGCATCTCGCCGATTCCGACGGTCGGATCCAGCTCTACTTCCGGCGCGACGAGCTGGGTGACGCAGTCTTCGCTCAGCTCGAACTGTATGACATCGGCGACGTCATTGGCGTGAGCGGGCCGCTGTTCCATACGCGCACGGGCGAGATCACGCTGCGTGTGCAGCGCGTGGAGCTGCTGGCCAAGTCTCTCAGGCCGCTGCCATTCGGCAAGGAAGAGATCGTGGATGGGGAAGTGGTTAGGCACTCCGCCTTCTCCGACGGGGAACTGCGCTCGCGTCAGCGTTATGCCGACCTTGCTGTGCACCCCGACGTACGGGCGCTCTTTCTCGCGCGGACGCGCATGGTCACGGCAATGCGCGCCAACCTGGACGCGTTAGGCTACCTCGAGGTGGAGACGCCGGTGCTGCAGCCGCTGTATGGCGGCGCCTCTGCCAAACCGTTCGTCACGCAGCATGCGGCACTGGACATGCCGCTCTACTTAAGAATCGCGGACGAGCTGTACCTCAAGCGGCTCATCGTTGGCGGCCTGGAAAAGGTCTACGAGTTTGGGCACGACTTCCGCAACGAAGGCATCGACCGGACGCACAATCCGGAATTCACGATGCTGGAGTTCTATCAGGCATACGCTGACTACACGGATATCATGCGCATCGTGGAGTCGCTGATGGTGAGTGCAGCGAAGGCGGTGCGTGGTGTTGGGCTCTTCGAGTCTCGGGTGCCCGAGGTCACACCTCCGTTTCCAGCGATCGAATGGCTGCCATCGCTAGAGCGCGCGATTGCCAAGGATCCGCTGACTCTGGAGGAGTCGGAACTGAGGAACTTGGCTACCCGCGTGGGGGTTCACGACGTAGCGAAGCTCAGTAGGCCCAAGTTGTTGGATGAGATGTTTCAAGCCCTCGTGGAATCGCAGCTCTCGTCGCCCACTTTCGTGGTCGATTATCCGGTGGAACTGTCGCCGCTCGCGAAGAAAAAGCGCGGGAACCCGCGCCTAACCGAGCGCTTCGAGCTTTTCTCACGCGGCACGGAGCTCGCAAACGCGTTTAGCGAGCTGAACGATCCAGTCGATCAGCGCTTGCGATTTGAAGCACAGGCCGCGCTGCGCGCGTCAGGCGATGAAGAAGCTCCCGGCGTGGACGAAGATTATCTGCGAGCGATGGAGTACGGTCTGCCACCGACGGGGGGTTGTGGTATCGGGATCGATCGCCTGTTCATGTACTTGACCGGAACGCCCCACATACGCGACGTAATACTCTTTCCGACAATGAGGCCGGAATGATGAAAGGTCTCGAGCTGGCGATTGCGTGGCGTTACCTGCGCAGTAGACGCGGGTCGCGCTTGCTGTCTTTCATTTCGCTCATCGCAATAGGCGGCGTGATTGTTGGTGTGAGTGCACTCGTTCTCGTTATGGGCGTGATCACGGGACTGCAGCGTGATCTGCGCGAGAAGATTCTCGTTGGGAGTCCCGACATTCGTGTGCTGCCTTACGGTGAAGGTCTGCGCATGACGGACTGGCGCACGATCCTGCGCCGAGTGGAAGACGTGGACGGAGTCGTTGCCGCGGCGCCGTTCGTTCTCACGCAGGGCGTGATAACGGCGGGTCGCGAGTACACGTCAGGGACCTATATCGCCGGCATCGAGCCTGGGGCGCGCGGCGACAACGATGTCACGACGATTCGCGAGCACGCAACCAGCGGCGACTTCCGTTTTGCGAGCAGCGACGGTCAGGCGCGCGGCGCCGTGTTAGGCAGACTGCTCGCCGATCGCCTGCAGGCCTATGTGGGCGATTCCGTCTACCTCTACACGCTGGCGTCGTCGCGAGGCAACGTGAACGCCGCGACTGGAATGCCGATTCCGAAAGCGGTGCGCCTGGAAGTGACCGGCATCTTCGACTCCGGTTTGTACGAGTATGACAACGCGTACGTGTACGTCTCGCTCACGGCTGCTCAAGAGCTCGCGGGGCTCGGCGGCGACGTCACGGGCATCGAAGTGAAGACACGTGATCGCTGGGATGCGTCGCGTGTGGCGAGCCGCCTGGACGAGACCTTTGGCTTTCAGTACCGCAGCGTCGACTGGCAGGAGCAGAATTCGACGCTCTTTCAGGCGCTCAAGCTCGAGAAGTTAGGCATGGCGGTCATTCTGCTGCTCATCATCGTCGTCGCCGCGTTCAACATCGTGAGCAACCTAACGATGCTTGTTGCCGACAAAACGAAGGAGATTGGAATTCTCAAAGCTATGGGAATGACCGCGCGGTCCATTCGCAGGGTCTTTCTTACGCAGGGTTTGGTGATCGGCGTCGTAGGAACAGTCGCCGGTCTGGTGCTAGGTATTGCGGCGTCGCTGGCGCTAGGCGAGTACAAATTCATCCGCCTGAATCCGGAGATCTATTTCATCGATCATCTGCCGGTGCAGACAGAATGGTCCGACGTCATGCTCACGGTGTTCCTGAGTATCGTGATCGCAGCGCTGGCGACCATCTATCCCGCGCAGCAAGCCGCGAAGTTGTATCCGATCGAGGCGATTCGGCATGAGTAGCGCAATCGTTCTGGTTAGGCAGGGGAGCCTTCGATGCCAGTCGTAGAAGCGCGCGACGTCGTAAAGACGTTTCGAGGAGGCGATGGCGGCATCATCCCCGTGCTCAGCGGCGTGAATTTTCAGGTGTCGCGCGCGAGCATGACAGCGATAGTCGGTGCCAGCGGTTCGGGGAAGAGCACCCTGTTACACGTACTTGGTGCGCTTGACCGTCCGAGCAGAGGAATCGTCCTGATTGACGGAGAGTCGCTCCAGGACCGGAGCGACGACGAGTTGGCGGTGATTCGCAATCGGAAGGTGGGCTTTGTGTTTCAGTTCCATCACTTGTTGCGCGAGTTCTCAGCGCTCGAAAACGTGATGATGCCGCTCAGAATCGGGGGGCGGACCGAGTCAGATGCTCACGGCCGAGCGGCGGAACTCCTTGCACGCGTTGGACTAAGCGCGCGGATGCACAATCGGCCGTCGCAGCTTTCCGGGGGTGAGCAGCAGCGGACAGCGGTTGCCCGCGCGCTCGTCACAGACCCAACTGTCTTGCTGGCCGATGAGCCTTCGGGCAATCTGGACCATGCCAACGCCGAACGCTTGCACGACCTGCTGGCCGAACTTGTGCGTGATCTGGAAGTGGGGATGGTAGTCGTTACCCATAGTCGGTCGCTCGCATCGCGAGCGAATCGAGTTTTACTCCTGGAGGATGGGCGCCTCGCGGAGACAGAACTGCAAGGCGCGGTGATCTGATGCTTTGCGACGTTTGCAGGGAACGCGACGCTGTCGTCAACGTGACGCACATGGAGAAGAGCGAAATGACGCTTCTTCGCCTGTGCGAGAAGTGCGCGTCTGAGCGCGGCATCGAGACGACTGTGACGCCATCGACGAGCAAGCATCTCGTTGGCGAAGTGCTGCAGTCGGTGCACTTGCAAGTGAGTGTCGCGCAAGGTGAATCGCTGCGCTGTCCCTTCTGCTCCATGACGCTGCGTGACTTCCGCAGCACTGGGCGACTCGGCTGCGCGCGCTGCTACGACACATTCGAGACGAGCCTACGTGAGTTACTGCGTCGCGTGCACGGCAATGGCCGGCACGTTGGGCGCACATATGTCGCGCCGGCGCCGGTCGCTGGACGAGATGCGACGCTCAACGAGTTGCGTGACCGGCTGCGCCGCGCGATCGACAACGAAGAATTCGAGAGCGCGGCGACGTTGCGCGACCAGATCAAAGGGATGGGTGAGTGATGCTGGACATCGCCCTTATCCCTGACGGTGGCTTGGCCTGGCTCGACGCGTCGGGCGAGCATGCTGATCTCGTTCTCTCGACGCGCATCCGCCTAGCGAGAAACATCGAGGGGTACGCGTTCGCCGGCCGCTCGCGCGAAGGTGAACGGTTACGCGTGCTTGCCCAGGTGCGCGATGCGGCGCAGCGGGTGCCTTCGTTACAACGCGGCGTGCTGCTTCGCGTGGACGACATGCCGGTCCAGGACCGCCAGGTGTTGCACGAGCGGCACCTTGTGAGTCGTGAACTTGCAGGGCTGGATCCGCGTCACGCCGTTCGCGGTGGCGCGGCGCTGTTTGTGGCGGAGCGGGTGGGGATGATGGTGAACGAAGAAGATCACTTGCGGCTGCAAGCGGTGCGATCAGGATTGGCGATCCAGTCGGCGCTCGACGCCGTTATGCGTTTCGACACCGAGTTAGGCGCCAGGGTGCCTTACGCGTACTCGTCGGAGTTCGGTTTTCTCACTGCGTGTCCGACGAATACCGGAACGGGAATGCGCGCATCAGTGCTCATTCACTTACCGGGGTTGGTGCTGACGAAGGAGATCGCGAAGGTGCTGACGGGCTTGCAGTCGATGGGGCTCACGTATCGCGGCCTTTATGGCGAAGGGAGCGAAGTGGTCGGCAATTATTTTCAGATCTCGAATCAAACGACGCTCGGTCAATCCGAAGAAGAGCTGGCGGATCATCTGAACAAGGTGGTGCGCTCGGTTATTCAAAGCGAACACGAAGCGCGCCGTGTGCTCGTTCGTGACGCGGGATATATTATTGAAGACAAGTTGTGGCGTGCGTACGGGACATTGCGATTTGCGCGCAGTCTGACGTTCGACGAAGCCATGAACTATTTGAGCGGCGTCAGGCTCGCGGTTGGACTGAAACTGATCAGTGGACTCAGTGTATATACCCTCAACAAGCTCCTGATTTTTTGTCAGTCTGCACACCTCGCGTATGTCGAGGGACGCGCACTGACTGAAAGCGAGGCGGGCGTCGCGCGAGCGCGCTACGTGCGAGAAGTCCTGGCAAGTGAAGCGAGCACGTAGGCCTAACGAGACAACCGGAACTGAGCTGAGGGACGCATGAACGGCTACAACTTCACCGAGCGAGTTCGCAAGGTTCTCCAGATGGCCCGTGAAGAGGCGCAACGCCTCCATCACGAGTACGTCGGCACGGAGCACATCCTGCTCGGCCTCATCCGCGAGGGCGAAGGCGTAGCGGCCGCCGTGCTGCAGAACCTCAATGTCGACCTCGAGGACGTGCAGCAAAAGATCGAGGAGACGGTCAAGAAAGGAAAAGCCGCTCCCGCGTCAGGCAACGATCTGCCGTATACGTCGCGCGCCAAGAAGGTCTTGGAGCTCGCGATGGCCGAGGCGCGCGAGTTGAGTCATAGCTACGTCGGCACCGAACATCTGTTGTTAGGCTTGCTGCGCGAAGAAAAGGGAATCGCGGCGCAGGTGCTCACCGAAGTCGGTGTGGCGCTGGATGCCGCGCGCGCCGAGACGCTACGCTTGTTAGGTACGGAGATGCCGCAAGGGCAGGCCGGTAACGCTCCCACCGCCCAGCAAGGCACGGGCGCTGCGCAGCCGGCACCGACAAAGGGCGAAAAGAAGTCCAAGACGCCCGCGCTGGATCACTTCTGCCGCGATCTCACGCAGCTCGCGGGAGATGGACAGCTCGATCCAACGATCGGTCGCGCCAAGGAAATCGAGCGCGTCATGGAAGTCCTAACGCGCCGCAAGAAGAACAATCCTGTGCTCATCGGCGAGCCGGGTGTCGGCAAAACAGCGATTGTCGAAGGCCTGGCACAGCTCATCGCGAACGGCGAGTGCCCAGATTCGCTGCGCGATCATCGCGTGCTCGCGCTGGACATGGCCGCCGTGATCGCGGGAACCAAGTATCGCGGTCAGTTCGAGGAGCGGCTCAAGGCCGTCATGAACGAGATCGCGCAGAACAAGAACATCATCCTGTTCATCGACGAGCTGCACACGCTCGTCGGAGCGGGTGCCGCCGAAGGTGCGATCGACGCGAGCAACATGCTCAAGCCCGCGCTGGCGCGCGGCGAGCTGCAGTGCGTCGGTGCGTCCACGCTGAACGAGTATCGCAAATACATCGAGAAGGACGGCGCGCTCGAGCGTCGTTTCCAAACGGTCATCGTCGATCCGCCGACCGTGGACGAAACCTTCGAGATTCTCAAAGGCCTGCGGCCCAAGTACGAAGAGCATCATCGCGTCACGATTCCTGACGACGCGCTCACGGCCGCTGCCAAGCTCTCCGAGCGTTACATCACCGATCGCTTTCTGCCTGACAAGGCGATCGACGTGATCGACGAAGCTGGCGCACGAGCGCGACTCGCGGCACAAGTTCCCCCGCCGGAAGTCGCGCAGCTCAAGGATTCGCTCGAGAAAATCAACGGCGACAAGGAGTCCGCTGTACGCGACCAGAACTTCGAGCGCGCGGCTGCCTTACGCGATAAAGAACGCGAACTGCAAGGCGAGATTCGCAAAAAGCAGGACGAGTGGGAGAAGCATCGTCAGTCGTATCGACCGGTGCTCGACGAAGACGACATCTCCTTCATCGTCAGCCGCTGGACTGGCATTCCTGTGACGCGCTTGCAGGAAGCCGAGAGTTCGCGCTTGCTCAGAATGGAAGAGGAGATCCACCAGTCGGTGGTCGCTCAGGAAGAAGCGATTCGTGCGCTGGCGCGCTCGATTCGCCGCAGCCGCGCGGGGCTCAAAGATCCCAAGCGTCCGATCGGTTCATTCGTCTTCTGCGGCCCAACGGGCGTCGGAAAGACGGAGCTGGCGCGCGCGCTCGCGAAATTCCTCTTCGCCGATCCGTCTGCGCTCATTCGCGTCGACATGAGCGAGTACATGGAGAAGTTCTCCGTGTCGCGGCTCATCGGCGCGCCGCCGGGCTATGTCGGCTACGAAGACTCGGGCACGCTGACCAAAGCCGTTAGGCGCAAACCGTACAGCGTCGTGCTGCTGGACGAAATCGAGAAGGCGCATCCGGATGTGTTCAACATCTTGCTGCAGGTGCTGGACGAAGGACACCTCACGGACAACTACGGTCGCGAAATCGACTTCAAGAACACGGTCGTGATCATGACGTCGAACGTCGGCGCGCGGGACATTTCCAAGAACAAGGCGCTCGGCTTCACATCGCCTGACGCGAAGACGTCGTTCGAGCGTATGGCGGAAAAGGTGAAGGAGGAGCTGAACCACGTCTTCAATCCGGAATTCCTGAACCGGCTCGACGACGTGATCGTGTTCCACCCGCTCGACCGCGAGCACATCGCGCAGATCGTCGGGATCCTGATGAAGGACGTGCAAAAGCGACTGACCGACGAGGAATTAACGCTCAAGTTGAGCGACAACGCGATTGACTTCTTGACGAACCATGGCTTCGATGAGCAGTACGGCGCGCGGCCGCTCAAGCGCGCGATCCAGCGATACATCGAAGACCCGCTATCTGAAAAGATCCTCGTCGGCGACTTCTCGAAGGGCGACGAAATCGACGTCGAGGTGTCGGTAGACGGTCAGAAGCTCGAGTTCCGAGTGCCGGCGAGCGCGCCAAAGGCATAGAACGCCGGTTGTCGGCGCGTAACCATAGGCAAGTGTGTGACTTGCGGCCGGGTTCCGGGTGAACCCGGCCGCTCTGTTTGTGTATATTGGCTGCGATGTTTCGCCTTGCTCTTGTCGCGCTCTCGCTGAGCGCCGTTTCGACTGTCGCCATGGCCCAGGAGCCTGGCGGCCAATCCTCCTGCGCTGTCGTCGACAGCGTCGTCGTGCGCGGCAACGTGCGTGTCGACGAACCAACGATTCGCGCTGAAGCGGGGCTAGTCGCCGGCACTCAGCTCAACGCGAAGATCGTCGCGCGAGCCATCAAGGCGCTGTACGCGACCGGTCAGTTCAATCAGGTCACGGTCGCCTGCGAGATAGGGGCGAACAACAAGGTCGCGCTGGTTGTGGATGTAGCCGAGCGGCCGCTGCTCACAGACGCCGCCGTTGTGGGTGCCAAGAGGATCTCGGAGCGCACGGTTCGCGACAATTTGCAGCTCGAGTTCGGCAAGCCGCTGGATCCCGCTGCGGTGACGCGCGGCATCCAGCGCGTCGATTCGCTGTACGAGAAGAACGGCTACTATCTGGCTCGCGTGCAGGCGGAGACGACCCTCGTCGACCACACGGCGCGCCTAACGTTCAAGATCGACGAAGGGAACCGCCTCGCGGTTTCGGGCATCAACGTCGAAGGGAATCGCGCGATCAAGGATGGCGAAGTCGCGCGGTCGATGCAGATCAAGCCCGAAGGCTTCTGGTGGTGGCGCAAGGGCGAGTTCGACGACGAGAAATACGCGGCGGATCTGGCCGAGCGCATTCCGGCGTTGTATGCGCGTCGCGGATTCATCGACTTCCGCATAACGAAGGACACGCTGTTGATCGATCGCGAGCGCGGAAAGGCGCTCGTAGATCTGAACGTCGAGGAAGGCCCTCGATACAAGGTGGGCTCGTTCGAAGTGAACGGCAATCGCCGCTTCTCGTCCGAAGAGATCACGCAGTTCTACCCGTTCGACAAGGAGACGCGGACCCTAACGAGTCGCGTCACCGACTTCTTGCGCCGCCGCGCGCGTACGCCCGAGGGCGTCTTCGACCAGAACGAGTGGCAATCGGCGACGGATCGGCTGCGCACGACGTACGCCAACGAAGGCTACATCTACGCGACCGTGCGGCCGGTCGTCGAGCGTCGCAAAACGGCAGACTCGGTTCCGGTTGTCGACTTGCGCTGGGACATCGATGAAAAGTCGCCTGCGATAATCAACCGCATCGAGATACTCGGCAACGACTACACGACTGAGAGCTGCATCCGCGATGCGATGAGTCTCATTCCGGGTCAGGTGTTCAATCAGGAACAATTGATCCGCAGCTACCAGTCGATTTCAAATCTGGGTTTCTTCGAAGCGCCGCTGCCGTTCCCCGATACGCGTGCCGCGAACGAGCAGGGGGACATAGACATCGTCTTCCGCGTCAAAGAAAAGCGAACCGGCAACGTGAACTTCGGCGCTTCGATGGGCCAAGGGTACGGCGTCGGCGGATTCATCGGCTTCGATCAGCCGAACTTGTTCGGCAGATGCAAGCGCGGTTCGCTGCAATGGCAGTTCGGACGCTACATCAACAATTTCAACCTGCAGTATTTCGATCCGCGCGTTCGCGAGTCGCTCATCTCGGGAAGCATCAGCGCGTACCATCAACTGACGCGCTTCATCATCGGAGACCTCGGCCGCTTCCAGCAAACCGGCGCGACGATCGGCATTGGATTCCCGCTGGCCGGTTCGAACTATACACGCATCCAACTCACGTACGGCGCCGAAGGCGTTCGTCTGGGGCGCGGCGGCCTAACGGGAGAGGAGCGCAGCGAATTCGGCAGCGGATTCTCGTTCCGTTCCAACGTGGGAGCGTCCGTAACGCACGATACGCGCATCGGTCTGCCATTCGCAGTGGGTGGCGGCATGCAGTCGTTCACGGCCCAGTTCAATGGCGGCCCGTTAGGCGGCGCGTACGCCTTCCAGCGCTACACGATGGAGTCCCGCGCATACGCCCCGTTGGCGTCTTTCGGCGGCGGGCGGCCTGGTCAGCAACCGATGACGCTGTCGGTAGGTCTCACGGCGAGGGCGGGAGCAGTCGCTGGAAATACGGGCCCGTTTTTCGCATTCCAGGAGTTCGCGGTCGGCGGCGTGCAGTACACTGAAATGCTGCGCGGTTACGATGAGTTCTCCATCACCCCGCGCGGCTATCTTGCAGGAACGAGTACCTTTAGCGCTCGGCGCGAATCGTTCGGCAAGGCATTCTTGGTGACGACGGCAGAGCTCGGGTTCCGGGTCAACCAGTCGCTGTACGCAAACGCCTTTTACGATGCCGGCAACGTCTATCGCCGAGCACGAGAGCTTGACCCGACCAGGCTCTTCCGGGGCGCGGGGGTTGGGGTATCAACAGTGACACCGCTGGGCCCGTTAGGAATCGACGTTGCCTATGGGTTTGATCGAGTAGACGCTCAGGGTCGGCCGAAGCCTGGCTGGAAGACCCACTTTAGACTTGGACAGCTCTTCTAGGAGCCCTCATGAATTTGCACGTCACGAATAGCCTCGCTGTCGCGGTGGCCAGCCTTGTGTTGGTGACCGCGGCTGCTGCACAGGCGAGCGGAGGCAGCACCCTCGGCAAGGTCGCCTTCGTCGACTCGCGCGCCATCATGGACCGCGCGCCAGGTCGTCGCGAGGCGGAGGCGTTGTTCCAGCGAGAGACCGCGCCGTTCGAGGCGCAGGTCAAGACGATGAGCGATTCGCTGAACGCGATGATCGCCGCGTACCAAAAAGTGGAACCGACGCTCGCTCCTGCCGACAAGGAGAAGCGGCAAAAGGATATCCGCGACAAGCAGGCAGAGTATCAGGAGCGCACGCAGAAGCTGCAGCAGCAGGCGCAGGCGCGCGAATCCGAACTTGTGCAGCCGATCCTCGATCAGGTGCGCAAAGTCCTCGACGAGATCCGCGCGGAAGACGGATACGCCGTGATCTTCGACTTGTCCGCCGGCTCGGGCACAGTTGTCGCGTACGACAAGAACCTGGACATCACTGAGCGCGTCATCGGCCGACTCAAGCCTGTGGCGTTAGGTGGGGCAGCCAAGCCCGATAGCACGAAGGCAGGAACGGCAGGTCGACCGGCTCCGGCAGGCGTGCGAAAGCCGCCTGCGCAGTGATCGTCGGCGAGCCTAACGGTACGACCCGCAGCGGTGAGAGTGCCAGCACTCTCACCGCTGCCGACGTTGCGGCTCTGGTTGGCGGCGAATTGCGTGGTGACGGCAGCGCCGAGGTCCGCAGCGTCGCGCCGATCGATCGCGCCACGGCAGGCGACGTGACGTTCCTGGCGAACGCTCGTTATGCGCGTTTCCTCGCGGAGCCGCGTGACGGCCCGCCAGTCCTGCTGGTGTCACCCGACCTCGCCGACACTCCGGGTGGGACAGCGGCGCGCATCGTCGTGGTGAAGCCGCAGGAAGCGATGCTCGAGGTCCTTCCGCGGCTATACCGGCCGGCCTCACTCGCGAGCGGGATCGATTCGACGGCGCGCATCGGACACGGTGCTCGCATCGGCCGCGCGGTTTACCTGGGGCCCTTCGCCGTGGTTGGCGAAGGTGCCGTGATCGGCGATGAGGCGCGAGTCGAAGCGCATAGCGTCGTGGGAGCCGGCGCGCAGATCGGACCGCGCTGTCACCTCTATCCGCACGTCACGATCTACAGCGGAACCACGTTAGGCGAGCGTGTGATCGTGCATAGCGGTTCGCGCATCGGGAGCGACGGATTCGGCTACGTCTTTCGCGACGGCGTTCACGAGAAGATTCCGCACGTCGGGCGCTGCATCATTTCGAATGATGTTGAGATCGGCGCGAATACGACGATCGATCGTGGGAGCATCGACGACACAGTCGTCGGGGCCGGGACGAAGATCGACAACCTGGTCCAGATCGGGCACAACTGCCGCGTCGGAAAGCTCTGTCTGGTCATGGCGCAGGTCGGACTCGCCGGGTCCACATGGGTTGGCGATGGCTGCATTATCGCGGGCCAGGCGGGTTTGAGCGGCCACCTCACGATGGGCGACGGAGCGCGCCTTGGCGCGCAGGCTGGAGTCTTTGGCGACATTCCGGCCGGAGAAACGTGGTCCGGGTACCCGGCGCGGAAGCACTCGGAGTCATTGCGCGCGAGCGCCGCGCTGTTCAAGCTGTCCACGCTCATGAAGCGCATCGAGAAGCTGCTCAAGGATCACGGTTTGTGAACAGCAGTAGCAGTGCGCCGCCGCCGCCCTGCGAAGGCGCGAGCGGCCGCCTGACGATTGGCGGTGCCGTCTCACTCGAGGGGGTCGGGCTGCACCTCGGGCGGCGGTGTCGCCTAACGTTCCACCCGGCGCGCGCCGGTGATGGCGTCGTATTCGTGCGCGCCGACCGTCCGAGTCAACGACCGATGCGCGCGACGATCGAAAACGCGCGCGAAGTGGAACGTCGCACTCAGCTCGGTGACGGCGACGATGCAGTGCACACTGTGGAGCACGTGCTTGCGGCCGTCGCTGCCGCGGAAATCGACGATATCCGCATCGAGATGGACGGACCGGAGCCCCCCGCGCTGGATGGCAGCGCGGGGCCCTTCTTTCGCGCACTGCGAGGCGCCGGCCTTGTCGCGGCAAACGGTCCGCGTGCGTCGACAGCATCGCTACTGCGTCCCACCGTGTTGTCTTTGAACAGCCCGTTGCGGGTTGACGACGGTGAATCGTGGTACGAGGCGCATCCGGCTCGCTCGCTGGCGCTCGATGTCACGATCGATTTTCCGCATCCGCTCATCGGCAAGCAGCGATGCACAGTCGATGTCGGTCCCGATACATTCGCGCGCGACCTGGCGGACGCGCGCACCTTCGGCTTCACCGACGAGCTGGATCAGCTACGCGCCGCCGGGCTGATCCGCGGTGGGTCAGTCGAGAACGCGATCGTGCTGGACTCGAACGGTGCCGGGGTGGCCGAGGGAGTCGGTGCGCTGCGCTGGCCAGATGAATTCGTTAGGCACAAGGCGCTGGACTGTGTCGGAGATCTCGCGCTCGCCGGCGGTCGCATCCGCGCCCGCATCGTGGCGCATCGTCCGAGTCATCGCGGGACAATCAAACTGGTGCGTGCGCTGCTACGTCAGGCGACCAAGGAGACGTGTGTGCTCGGCATCGAAGAAATCATGAAGGTCATCCCACACCGCTATCCATTCCTACTCGTGGACCGCATCGTCGAGCTGGAGCCGGGACAGCGCGTCGTGGGGCTCAAGAACGTCACGATCAACGAGCCGTTCTTCGCCGGACATTTTCCTGGGCATCCGATCATGCCCGGAGTGCTCATCATCGAAGCGATGGCGCAAGTCGGCGGCATGTTGCTGATGGGATCGATCGACGTTCCCGAGAACAAGGTTGTCTATTTCGTGTCACTGGACGGCGTCAAGTGGCGCAAGCCCGTGAAGCCTGGTGATCAATTGCGATTCGAGCTGGAAGTCGTGCAGGTGCGCGGAATCGTGTGCAAGATGCGCGGCGTTGCCAAAGTCGATGGTGAAGTTGTCGCGGAGGCCGGGGAAATGGTGGCTATGCTGCGCGACAAATGACCGCGACTACAATCCTTCATCCAACCGCGCTCATCGACTCCACGGCGGAGTTAGGCGCGAATGTGCAGGTTGGGCCTTACGCGATCGTTGGTGAACACTGCGTGGTAGGCGACGGCTGCATTCTGGAGCCACGCGCCATCCTCGAGCGGAACGTGCGGCTCGCGCCTAACGTGAGCATCGGCGTCGGTTCGGTCATCGGCGGCGATCCGCAGGATCTCAAGTTCCAGGGCGAAGAGACGTGGGTGGAGATCGGGGAAGGGACGCGCGTGCGCGAATACAGCACGATCAACCGCGGCACAGCCGAGTCACGCAAGACGAGCGTTGGCAGCGGATGCTTCCTCATGTCGTATGTGCACCTAGCCCACGACTGCCACATCGGCGATGGCGTGATCATCTCGAATGGCACGCAGGTCGCCGGGCACGTCACAATCGAAGATAAGGCGATCCTCTCGGGGCTCGTTGCTGTGCATCAGTTCGTGAAGATCGGGCGCTATGCGTTCGTGGGGGGATGCTCGCGTGTAGCGAAGGACGTCCCTCCGTTTCTCAAGGCCGTGGGCAATCCAATCAAGCTGTACGGCCTCAACTCGATCGGCTTGCAGCGCGCCGGATTCCCAGAGGACGTGGTGCGCGAGTTGAAGCGCGCGTACCGACTCTTCTTCCGCTCCGAGCTCAACCTTTCGCAGGCGATGGAGCGGGCGCAGGCCGAGCTCAAGCCGTTCTCGGAAGTGGACCAATTCGTTCGCTTTTTGGGTGAAAGCGGGCGCGGCGTGGTGATGTGAGATCGGCAGCAGCCGAACCCCGTATCGGCGTCATCGGCGCCGGCGCGTTAGGCTATCATCATGTGCGGCTCTTGAGCGCGCTCGAAGGAGTGCGCTTCGTCGGATTCCACGATATGAGTGCCGAACGCGCGGCGCAGGTGAGCAGTGAGCTCAAGGTGCCGCATCACGCCGACATCGACTCGCTGCTGAAGGAGAGCGATGCGGTGACGATCGTCGTGCCAACGCCCGCGCATCACGCCGTCGCCAAATGCGCACTCGAGCAGGGGAAGCACGTCCTGATAGAGAAGCCGTTCACGGCCACGTTGGACGAAGCCGACGACTTGCTCGCGACGGCCGCTGCGAGCGGCGCGCTCATACAGACGGGACACGTCGAGCGATTCAATCGTGCCATCCGCGCCGCCGTTGCGCATATCGACGGACCACGCTTCGTCGTGTGTGACCGCTTGGCGCCATTCAATCCGCGCGGCACCGATGTCGCCGTCGTGCTTGATCTCATGATTCACGACATCGACCTGATCCTAACGCTGGTCGGTGGACACGTTGCGGATTTGGCGGCAGTCGGCGTGCCCGTCCTGAGTCCGTTCGTCGACATCGCTAACGCACGCCTAACGTTTGCGTCGGGGGCGGTCGCGAATATTACAGCAAGCCGCGTGTCGGTGGAGCGCACTCGCAAGCTGCGCATCTTTCAAGCGAGCGGGTACATGTCACTCGATCTCGCCACCGGCCAGGGCGTGTTTTACCGCCTCAAGAAGGGCGTCGATCTCGCCGAGCTGGCGCGCGGTCCACTCGCCGTCGATGCCTTTGTCGAACGCATCGCGCTCAGCGCGCCCGAAGCAGAGCCGCTGAAGCTCGAGTTCGAGAGCTTTGCCGCCGCCGTTCGCGGCGAGGCGCCTGTTGTGGTGAGCGGTCAGGACGGGCGCGACGCGCTGGACGTTGCCCTGCGCATAGTGCGCGAGATCGAGCGCTCGCTGCCGGCGCTTGCCGGTACGGCGTTCGCGACGGACGCGCGCGTGACCTAACGCGTAGCGGCACGCCGTGCGCGAGGTGCTCATTGTCGCCGGAGAAGCGTCGGGAGATCTGCACGCAGCGGGCTTCGCCGGCGCACTTCGTGCTCTGCGCCCCGATCTGGCCCTAACGGGCGTCGGCGGCGCCGCGATGGAGCGAGCCGGCGTCCGGCTGCTCGAGCGGACCGATACGCTGGCGGTGATGGGGTTCGTCGAAGTGCTACGCCAGATCCCGCATCACTATCGCCTGCTCAAGTCGTTAGGCGATCGCTTGCGCGGTGGGTCGGTGGCGCTTGTCGTTTTGATCGACTATCCCGGCTTCAACATGCGTCTGGCGCGTATCGCACGCGCCGCGGGTGTCCCGGTCCTGTACTACATAACGCCGCAGGTGTGGGCATGGGGCGCGGATCGGCTCCCGCGCCTCGCGCAGCTGATTACAAAAGCTGCCGTCATCCTTCCGTTCGAGGCGCCGCTGCTGCGTGGCGCGGGAGTCGATGCGACCTTCGTCGGCCACCCGTTGCTGGATCACGCCGCCGAATCGCCGGGGCGCGACGCGGCGCGGGAGACGCTGGGGTTCAAGCCTGACGAGAGAGTGCTCGCGATGTTCCCCGGTTCACGCAGACAGGAGATCGAGCGACACTTGAACGCGTTCGTCGAGACCGCGCGCCGCCTGCAGCACTCGGTTCCCGGTCTGCGCGTCGTTGTGAGTGTCGCGCCAGGGATGACGATCGACGCTTCGCGCTGTCCCTATCCGCAGGTGCCGAACCAATCGCAGCTCGTTCTGCAGGCCGCCGACGCTGCCTTGTGCAAGAGCGGCACGGTGACGCTGGAGGCGGCGGTCGCCGGCTGCCCGCTCATAATCGCGTATCGCACTTCACGCGTGACGTACGCTCTCGCTCGCCGCGTCGTGCGCATTCCGAACATCGGCCTGGTGAACGTCGTGGCCGGCAAAGACATCGCGCCGGAGTTTGTGCAGCGAGCGATGCGCGCCGATGCGATGGCCGCGGCGTTGCAGCGATTGCTGGAGCAAGACTCCGCCACGCGGCTGGCGATGGTGGACGCGCTGCGCACCGTGCGCGCGCAGTTAGGCAGTCCCGGTGCGGCGTCGCGCGTCGCCCAGCTGGCGAACGAGCTGGTGCCGGCGTGACGGACGAGCGCGAGCGCAAGAAGCAGCGTCGCATCCGCTGGGCGGCTCGGCTGGGCCCAGTTCTTGTCCGCACGCTCGCGAGAACCTGGCGAGTCGTCGCCATCAATCAGCGGGGGTTCCAGGAACGCCGGCGAGTAGGGCAGCCCGTGATCTTCGCCTTCTGGCACGCCAAGATGCTCCCGCTGCTTTGGCAGCACCGCGATGAAGGCGTCGCGGTGCTTGTCAGCCAACACTCCGACGGTGAGATCATCGCGCGCATCTGTGAAGCGTTAGGCTATCGCACAGTACGCGGGTCGACGTCCCGCGGTGGGGCGAGGGCGCTCGTCGAAATCACACGCTTGCTGGATCGAGGCATTGACGTCGCCTTCACGCCGGACGGCCCCCGCGGTCCCGCGCACACGATCGCACCTGGGGTTGTGTACGCGGCGCAGCGCAGCGACGCGGCCATCATTGCGATCGCCGTCAGCGCATCGCGTGCCTGGCGCCTCAAGACGTGGGACCGGTTCCTCATTCCGAAACCGTTCGCGCGCGTAACGATTCGCTACGGTGATCCGCATATGGTGCCGAGTGCGGAGCAGGGGAACACGATCGACGCCGAAACTGAGCGGCTCGCATCCACGTTTGCGGCGCTGGCGGATGCCGATGGCTGACTCGTTGCTCGCGGACCGTATTTGGTACGGCGCCGGTACTGGCGCGGCGTTAGGCCGAGCACTGCTCACGCCACTGAGCTGGACATTTGGCGCGATCGTACGCGTGCGCAACGCCATGTACGATGCCGGCGTTTTTCACAGCACGGCGCCCGCGATTCCAGTGCTGAGCGTCGGCAACTTGAGCGTCGGGGGCACGGGAAAGACGCCACTCGCGGCGTACCTGGCGCTGCGGCTCAGGAACGCCGGTGCCAAGCCGGCGCTCGTTATGCGTGGCGTGGGCGATGACGAATCGCGCACGTACTCGGTCCTCGCGCCTAACGTGCCAGTCGTCGCCGACGCCGATCGCGTGCGCGGCGCGCTGGCGGCCGCGAGCCGCGGCTGCGACATCGCCGTTCTGGATGACGCCTTTCAGCACCGGCGCGTGCACCGCGACCTGGACATTGTCGTATTGAGCGCGGATAGAAACGCCCAGCGCCTGCTGCCGGCCGGCCCGCTGCGCGAACCAATCACAAGTCTTTCGCGAGCGCAGTGCGCGGTTATCACGCGAAAGGCTGTATCGCGCGACAGCGCGGCGCTGTTACGCGAGCGCGTGCAGCGCGCCTGCCCAGCGCTAATGCTGCTGCAGGTCGCGCTGATGCCCGCAAGGCTCGTTGAATGGGATAGCGGCGAACAGCAGCCAATCGAGACTCTGCGAGACCGACGCGTACTCGCCATCGCCGGCATCGGCGACCCGGACTCGTTCTTCGAGCAGCTGGCCGTGCATGCCGGCACAGTCGAAAGGCGTGCCTTTGCGGATCATCACGCATACACGGAAGCGGATGCCGCGTCCTTGGCCGCGCGTGCCGCAGCCTTGGGCGCAGTCGTCTGTACGCTGAAAGACGCCGTGAAGCTTGGCCCTCGCTGGACTCGCCAAGCCCCCAAGCTGTGGTATGTTTCTCAGCGCCTAGACGTCGAAGAGGGGGAGTCTGAACTAGAGCGTATGCTCGCCCGCCTGTTAGACTTGCGACACTCCTACCGACCGTAAGCCGACGCCGTTCGGCTGCACACTTCTCTCATGGCCACTGACCTCAGACTTCCTACCCACAGCATCGTTCAGCCGGACAAAGACCGGTTCCTGACGACTCCTGAAGAGAACCCGTTCGAGGCGATGATGTCGCGCTTCGACCGCGCGGCGGAGCTGCTCGATCTGGAGCCTGGCCTATACAAGGTGCTGAGAAAGCCTGAGAAGCAGATCATCGTCGCGTGCCCGATCATGATGGACAACGGCGAGATCGAAGTCTTCACCGGGATCCGCGTGCTGTACAACACGTCGCGCGGACCGGCCAAAGGCGGCATCCGTTTCGACATGCAGGTGACTCTGGATGAAGTCACCGCGCTGGCCGCGTGGATGACCTGGAAGTGCGCAGTCGTCAACGTGCCGTTTGGCGGTGCTAAAGGCGGCGTCATCTGCGATCCTCTGCGCATGAGCGTGGGAGAGCTGGAGCGCCTGACGCGACGGTACACGTCAGGCATCATCTCCACGTTAGGCCCCGACAGCGACGTCCCTGCGCCGGACGTGAACACGAACGAACGCGTCATGGCCTGGATCATGGACACGTACTCTATGCACGTGCGTCACACAGTGACCGCAGTCGTCACCGGAAAGCCCGTCGAAATGGGCGGATCACTTGGGCGTCGTGAGGCAACAGGTCGCGGATGCACCTTCGTCACCAAAGAAGCCCTAACGCACCTCGGCATGAGTGTCCGCGGGACAACGGTTGCGGTACAGGGGTTCGGCAACGTCGGCTCGGTGACAGCGCAGCTGCTGGCGCGCGAAGGATGCAAGATTGTGGCGATCAGCGATCGCACGGGTGCTGTGTACAACCCCGCTGGGATCGATGTAGACGACGCGTTGGCGTGGATCAAGCAGCATCGCACGCTCGAGGCGTATCCCAAGGGTGATCGCATCGGCAACGACGAGCTTCTCGTCCTCGATGTCGATGTGCTCGTGCCCGCGGCGCTCGAAAACGTGATAACAACCCGCAACGCGCCAAAGATTCGCGCCAAGATCATCTGCGAAGGCGCCAACGGACCGACGACCGCTGCGGCCGACGCGATCCTTGATGAGAAGGGGATCTTCGTCATACCAGACATTCTAGCGAACGCCGGCGGTGTAACCGTCTCGTACTTCGAGTGGGTGCAAGATCGCGGCGGCTACTTCTGGAGCGAGGACACAGTCAACGAGCGGCTGCGAGACATCATGGTGCGCGGCTTCAAGGATTGTCTCGAGCTTTCGCGACAGCACAAGGTGAACATGCGAACGGCGGCGTACATGCTGTCGATTAGCCGCGTTGCCACGGTCCACAGGCTGCGTGGGATCTACGCCTAACGCGAAACGAGGCCTTAGTCCTTAAGCTCTAGGCCATAGGTGCGCTTTCGCTTATGCGTTGTCGGGCGACCGCGCGATAAAGCGCTCGCGGGGGCGATCGCCGAGTACGAGACACGGGCGAGCCGCTATTGGCCCATCGAGGTTCGAGAGCTAAAAGCCGGTACCGGCGCCGACAGCGATGTTCGCGACGCCGAGTCGGATCGCTTGCTCACTGCTGCGGGAGATGCCCTGATTGTGCTCTGCGATGAGCGCGGAAAGCGCTTCACGTCCCATGCATTCGCTGAGTGGATGCAGAAGCAGCGTGAAGCCGCGCGCGACGTCTCGTTCGTCATCGGCGGCGCGTTTGGCGTGAACGACGACCTTCGCGGGCGCGCAAAGCAACTGCTCGCGCTCGCGCCCTGGACCTTACCGCACGAATTGTCGCGCCTCGTGCTCGCCGAGCAGCTCTATCGCGCGGGGTCAATCCTCAAGGGCGAGCCGTACCACAAGTAATGGCCGCGGGTGAGATTACACGCCGCGCGGGGCTTATCGCGACCGCGCCGATCAAGCCCGTGGAGAGGCTATTGGACGAACCGCGCGTGGTGACCGAGTCGCTCGGAGGAAGCCCGCTCGCCCGGCTGGCCGTGGAGGAGCGCGCCCCGGACGACTGGTACCCGCGTCGTCCGCACAGCCCTAACGAGTGGCGCGAGCGTGCGCTGCGCGTCCGATCCGAGACCGACCCCAAATGGGCCGAGGGCATTGCGCTGGCGCTCGTGCATCGAGCGGAATCGCAGCAGCGACTGGCGCGCGTGATCGCAGGGCAGGGCATCGTCGTCACGACTGGGCAGCAACCGGGACTCTTCGGCGGGCCGATCTACACGACGGCCAAAGCGCTTTCCGCACTCGCTCTCGCCGATGCGATCGAAGACGCGACAGGTATTCCGACCGCGCCGATCTTCTGGGCCGCGACGGACGACGCCGATTTCGCCGAGGCGGCAGCGACCGTCGTTGTTGTCGATGGAACCGCGCAGGAGCTGCGCATCGCGCGCGATCCAGCCACTGATGGCAACCCGCTGTACGCAGTGCCGCTGCCGCGCGTGGATGCGCTGATCGCGCGGCTGGAGGAAGCGAGCGGCAGCAGTCCCGACGCGCGGCCGATCTCGCTTGTTAGGCAATCGTATGGCGTCGGTCACACGGTCGGATCCGCGTACGTCGAGCTGTTGGCCGACCTGCTTGGACCGCTTGGCATCGCGATCCTCGACGCCGGCCACCGCGCGGTGCGCACTGCCGGCCACGGCGTGCTGCGCAAGGCGCTCGAAAACGCGGCGCAAGTCGAACGAGCGACGAGCGCTCGTGAGGGAGCGATCCGCAGCGCGGGTTTCGAACCGCAGGTCGAAAGCGTTGTAGGTCGCAGTCTCGTCTTCGACGTGCGCAGTAGCAAGGAGCGCCTGCCTGTCGACAAGGCCGCGAACGCCGCAAGCCAGGCGAATCCGGGCGACCTTTCGCCTAACGTCTTGCTTCGCCCCGTCGTCGAGCGAGCGATCCTGCCGACAGTCGCATACGTCGCTGGCCCGGGTGAGTTGGCCTACTTCGCGCAGACGAGCGCCGTCGCCGATGCCCTCGGCGTTCAGGTTCCGCTCGGCGTTCCGCGCTGGTCAGTTACGATCGTCGAACCGCATGTCGATAGAATCGTCGTCGAGTTTGGCCTCAAGCTCAGCGATCTCGCCGCGCTGCATAACGTGGAGGCGCGGCTCGCGCGACAAATCGTCCCCCATGCTGTGACCGAAGAAGTGCGTGCCTTACGCGGGGCTATTGACGAGCGGCTCTATGATTTGCAGGAAGAAGTCGGCTCCGACTCGAGCGTGCCGCTCAGCGCTGAAGCGATCGAAGGCGCGCGGCGGGCGCTGCAACTGCGTGTCGACCGTCTCGAGCGCCGAGTGTTAGCGGCAGCGAAACACGCGGATCGCGCGCGCCTCAGGCGCGTCGCGGCTGCGGCGGCGTCAGTCTACCCAATGAGCAAACGCCAGGAGCGCGCGGCAAACCTCATCCCATTTCTTGCTCGATACGGAATGAGCCTGGTCGACGCCATGCGTCGTGAGGCTGCGTCGCACGCGCGGCGCTTGCTCACGGGCCAGCCGACGCCGTGACCGATCCGACCCCGGCTGGCGACGAGCCGCTTCCGGTAGTCCAAGCCACAGCAGCCAAACCATCCGCCGCCGCTCCGGCGCTATTCGTCGCCGCGGGAATTCTCGCCAGCCGGCTCGCCGGTTTCGTTAGGCAGCGCGTCTTCGCGCACTTCTTCGGCGTGACGGACGCTGCAGACGCGTTTTCGGTCGCGTTTCGCATTCCGAATCTGCTGCAGAATCTCCTTGGCGAGGGTGTCCTATCCGGGTCGTTCATCCCGGTATACGCCTCACTCCGGGCGCGCGGGGACGACCGCGAGCGGCGCGCCGTTGCCTCCGCGGTCTTGTGGCTGCTGATCCTGGGATCCGCGGGTGTCGTCCTCGCGGGCGTATCGCTGGCTCCGGTGCTCGTGGATCTCATCAGCCCCGGTTTCTCAGGGGCCAAGCGGGACCTAACGATCACGCTGGTGCGTATCCTCTATCCTGGCGCCGGCCTGCTGGTCTGGTCCGCCTGGTGCCTCGGTGTCCTGAACAGCCACGGCCGCTTCTTCCTGTCATATGCCGCGCCTGTTGTCTGGAACGCGGCGATGATCGTCGCGCTCATCATGCGCGGCCCCGGGCAAGCCGTCAGCTCGCTCGCCATCGAACTGGCGTGGGCGAGCGTCATTGGAAGCACGCTCGTGCTCGCGTTGCAGCTGCCATCCGTGTTGCGACTGCTCGGCGGTTTGCGCGCCACGTTAGGCAGATCCTCCGATCACGTCCGCACAGTCGTTCGCAACTTTGGCCCCGCGGTACTCGGCCGCGGCGTCGTACAGGTCAGCGCGTACGTCGACATTGCGATTGCGTCGCTCATCGCATCGGGAGCCGCCGCGATTCTGAGCTACGCGCAGATGCTGTACCTGCTCCCGGTAAGCCTGTTCGGCATTTCGGTCACCGCCGCCGAGCTTCCTGCAATGTCGAGCGGACGCGGGAGTGACGAGGAGATTGCCCGCCACGTTCGCACGCGACTCGTTGGTGGGCTTGAACGCATCGCCTTCTTCGTCGTTCCATCGGCGGTGGCGTTCCTGGCGCTTGGCGACCTGCTCGCCGCAATTCTCTATCGCGGCGGACGATTCGGCGCGGCGGAGAGCGCGTGGGTGTGGCGCGCGTTAGGCGGGGCCGCCCTTGGCCTCATCGCCGCGACGAGCGGACGCCTGTACGCTTCGGCGTTCTACGCCTTACGCGACACGCGCACGCCCGTGCGCTTCGCGCTCGCGCGTGTTGCATTGAGCCTCGCGGTGGGAGTGCTGCTGGCGCTCGCGCTGCCGCGCGCCTTCGATCTTCATCCGCTCTGGGGAGTCGCGGGACTCACGGTCGCGTCGAGCGCGGGCGCCTGGATTGAGTTCGCGCTGCTGCGTCGCGCGCTGTCGCGCCGCGTAGGCAGTGCCGAAACGAGCACGCGCAGTGCCGGAAAGCTCTGGCTCGCCGCCGCACTCGCGGCGGCTGTTGCTTGGCTCGTGCGCATAGCTCTTGGCGGCCGTGGAGGGCTCGCTTCAGCCGCGCTGGTTGTTCTGCTTTATGGCGCGGCCTACTTGCTGATTACCTGGCGCTTTGGGTTCCGGCAAATCGCCTGGGCCGCATCGCGCATGGCGCGGCTTCGCCGGGGTCGCGCGCCCTGATTAGGCTTCACGAAGACCCAGGTGAAGCGCCGTGCAGGTTCCCTCCAAGATCGCCGACAAGATCCCGCACCTTCCCGAATCGCCGGGCGTGTACCTGATGAAGGACCGCGCCGGCGACGTGATTTACGTCGGGAAAGCGAAGCGCCTCCGATCGCGCGTACGGAGCTATTTCGGTATCGATCACGGCGAGAACGCCAAGACCTCACGTCTCGTGCGGCTCGCCGAGGATTTCGAGACGATCGTGCTGCCGGACGAAGCGCACGCGCTGATCCTCGAAGCCAACCTCATCAAGGAGTACAGGCCGCGCTTCAACATCCAGCTGCGTGACGACAAGTCGTATCCGCACATCAAGGTCACACTTCAGGAGCCGTTTCCACGCGTGATTGTCACGCGCCGCTTGCTGAATGACGGCGCGCGATACTTTGGACCATATACAGATGTGGGAGCGATGCGGCGCGCGTTGCAGGTCGTGCGACGCATTTTCACCGTCCGGTCCTGCAATTACGATCTGCCTAACGATGCACCCGAGCGTCCCTGCCTGGACTATCACATTGGCAAGTGCAAGGCGCCATGTGTCGGCTGGCAGAGCGTCGCGGACTACCGCGTCATGATCGGCGAGGTCGTGCTCTTCCTCGAGGGGAAGACATCCGAGGTCATGCAGCGAGTGCGCGAACGCATGAACGCAGCCGCGGAAGCGACGGACTTCGAGCGAGCGGCCGAGTTGCGCGACGCGCTCTTTCGCCTGGAGCGCCTCGAGGAACCGAAGGTCGTTGTGCAGGTCGACGGCGGCGATCGCGACGTGGTCGGCTACGCCCGCGACGGCGATGACGCTTGCGTCACGATCATGCGATTCCGCAGCGGGCGGCTCCTCGCGCGCGACCATCGCATGCTCGATAACATCGAAGGCGAAGACGATGCGTCGGTGCTGACGGCATACCTCACGCGCAGCTACGTCCTCGAGCAGGAACGCGCCGCCGAGCTGCTCGTGCCATTCGACTTCGAGGATCGCGAGGCGCTGGAAGCGTCGCTAAAGACGACACGCGTTGCGGCGCCGCAGCGCGGCCCGAAACGCGAATTAGTCTCACTTGCCGACCAAAACGCGCGGCATCTGCTGGAGGAGCTCAAGATCGCCGCAGACGAAGCCGGCGAGCGCGCGATCAGTCCCATCTATGACTTGCAGCGCGAACTCGGACTCCTTGTCGTCCCCAGGCGAATAGTCTGCTTCGACATCTCCACGGCGCAGGGGCGCGATACGGTCGGATCCTGCGTCTGGTTCGAGAATGGACGCGCCAAGCGTGCTGAGTATCGCAAGTTCCGAATCAAGACGGTGGAAGGGACGGATGACTTCGCCTCGATGGCCGAAGTCGTCGGCCGATATTTTCGCCGCCGCATCGAGGAGCAGGAGACGCTGCCCGACCTCGTCGTTGTTGACGGCGGGAAGGGACAGCTCAACGCGGCGCATGGCGCACTGACAGCGTTAGGCCAAGGCGACTTGCCGATCGTAAGTCTCGCCAAACGCGAGGAAGAAGTTTACATCCTCGGCCGCATGGATCCGCTCAGGATTTCCCGACGTTCGAGCGCACTGCGTCTGCTGCAGCAGGCGCGCGATGAGGCGCACCGATTCGCTGTCACGTACAACCGACAGCGCCGAGCAATGCGCACGGTGACGTCGGAACTGCTGAAGATCCCTGGCGTTGGACCTGCGAAGCGCCGCGCGCTGCTCAGCGCGTTCGGAAGTTTGCATAGCGTGCGCGAAGCGACTGTCGAGGCGATCGCGGCGCTGCCGGGCTTTTCGGTAGCATCCGCGAAGCGGCTGCTCGATGCATTGCGTGATCCAACTGAGGCTGGTGTGACCGTGGAAGCGCCGGTTGCGAGTGCGCCAGAGCAAGTGTCGCCTGGCGAGCACGCTCCCAGCGAAGCAGCAGCAGATGGCTCTGACCTTTGACCTCCGGCCTTTGACCTGTGCTTAGTTGGACTCTCGTGTGCTCGAACTGCGGGCGTACCGAAGCACAGAACGCCCGAGTCGGCCTCTGTCCCGTCTGCTCGCAGCCATACCTCGCGCGTTTTGGCGATGAGCGTCCCACGCGACCGAAGGGTGGTCGCTGGGACATGTGGCGCTACGCGGCGGCACTCCCGATGTCCGATGGCGATCCGCCCATCTCGTTAGGCGAAGGTTGCACGCCGCTCATCGAGCTGCCGGCGCTCGCCAAGGAAATCGGTGTGCGCCGCGTGTGGATCAAAGACGAGGGTGTGAATCCGACCGCGTCGTTCAAGGCACGCGGATTGAGCGCCGCTGTGACGCGCGCCCGCGCCAATGGAGTGAAGGGGCTTGTGGTGCCGACGGCAGGAAATGCCGGAGCGGCGCTCGCAGCCTATGGGGCCGCCGCCGGCCTCCCGGTGCGCGTGTTTGCGCCAGAAACGACGCCGCGTCCGATTCTCGACATCGTGCGCGCCATGGGCGGCGCCGTCGAGTTAGAGCTCGTCGCCGGCCACATCGGCGACGCCGGTAAGCGCTCGCTCGCTTTCGCGAACGAAAGCGGCTTTTTCAACGTCGCGACCCTGCGCGAGCCGTATCGCGTGGAAGGGAACAAGACGTTAGGCATCGAGCTGGCCGAACAGCTGCAGTGGCGTCTGCCTGACGTCGTCGTGTATCCGACCGGCGGAGGTGAAGGCGTCATCGGTATCTGGAAAGCGATGCGCGAGATGCGGGAGTGGGGATGGCTGCCTGCGGATACAAAAGTCTCGCGAATCGTTGTCGCCCAGAGCGCCGGCTGCGCGCCGATCGTGCGCGCGTGGGAATCGGGTGCAGATCGCGCGACGCCGTGGGAGAATCCTGTCACCTACGCCGCGGGCCTGCGCGTTCCTGGACCACTAGGTGACCGCCTCGTGCTCCGCGCGATCGCCGAAACCAACGGGTTGGCTGCGGCAGCTACGGAGGACCAAATTCGCGCTGCGACACGACGTCTCTCCGAGCTGAGCGGTATAGATGCAGCGCCTGAGGGTGGCTGCGCTGTCGCGGTCACGAGCAAGCTCGTCCGCGCAGGAAAGATCGCGAAAACGGACGAGGTCGTGATCTACAATACTGGGTCAGGCGCATCGTATCGCGCCTAGCGTCGCTCGCTTTGACCTTTGACCTCTGGCCTTTGACCTCGTGTTAGCCATTCTCGACCCATTCAGCGGTATCTCCGGCGACATGACGCTGGGTGCGCTGATCGAGGTGGGCCTCGATCCGAAATGGCTGCAGGCGCTTCCAAACCGACTTGGGCTCGCGGACGTGCAGGTGCGCATTACGAGGACTGAGCGCAGCCATATCGCGTGCACGAAAGTCGACTTCGAAATCCCGCCTCAGCCGCACGGCCGTCACCTTGCGGAGATCACCGAGATCGTCAGTCGGAGCGAAGCGCCCGAGAGCGTAAAGGCGCGCGCGACTGAAGCCTTTCGCACCCTCGCGACAGTCGAGGGCGCGATGCACGGCGTCGATCCTGAGGCGGTTCACCTTCACGAAGTCGGTGCCGTCGATGCGATTCTGGACATCATCGGCGCTATTTGGGGCTTCGAAATCCTGGGCGTGTCTCGCGTGCACTGCGGTACGATCTCGTTAGGCGACGGCAACGTGCGCGCGGCGCACGGTACTCTCCCCGTGCCGGCCCCCGCCACGCTTCGCCTGCTGGAAGGTCACGCCGTGCGGATGGGTCCGCCCGGTTCTGGCGAGCTCGTAACTCCAACGGGCGCCGCCCTCATCCGCGTATTGAGCCAAGGGCCGCCACCACAGACCATCATTCCGCGACGAGACGGATATGGCGCTGGAACAAAGGAGCTACACGGAAGGCCTAACGTTTTGCGCCTCATCCTGGCCGAGGTTGTCCCGGCGCACGGGACCGGCCTCGAATATGTCTTTCAACTCGCGACAGACATCGACGACATGACACCAGAGCACATCGCCGTCGCCGCCGAAGCTCTGCGCGCCGAAGGAGCACTCGACGTCACAGTGTCCGCCGTCCAAATGAAGAAGGGGCGGCTCGGGTCGAGGATCGAGGTCTTGGCTGCGCCCCAAGATGTCGCTCGGCTCGAGCAAGCACTCTTCGCGCACACGACGACGCTAGGCGTTCGTCGAGTTCCGATCGAACGTTCCGTTCTCGTGCGCGAAGAGCGCAAAATCAGGGTCCTCGATCACGATGTTCGGCTCAAAGTGGCCACGCTCCCCAATGGGGAACGCCGGGTCAAGCCAGAGCTGGAAGACTTGAAAAAGCTTGCACTTGAAAGCGGCCGGCCTGTAGCAGAGTTGGCCGCGTTGGCGCTAACGTTATCGGAACGCGAATAACCACAACCGTGTACAAATTTCCACCGCGTGCCGGCGAGCACGCCGCACAAAACCACCAGGAGAATTGAGAATGTCACACGCCCGAAACTTCGCTATCGGGGCGGTGTTTGCTGTGCTCCTCACCGGCACGGCCGCTGCGCAAGCTGGCGCCAAGTGTGAGATCGACGAGAGCAAACCGCGACCTGTCAAAGACGCGGCCAATGCGATCGTCAAAGCCGAGCTAATCGGCAAGCCGGAAGACAAAGTCAAAAACCTGCAGAGCGCAGTCAAAACGCTCTCGCAGAACTGGGATAAGATTGACAATCCGGTCGGCCGCAGCTTCGTCTACGGCAAGGCGATGGTGAACTTTGCCATAGTGCCTAACGGGACCGAAGTGATCTCGCGCCAGACTGCCGGCTTCGCGACGAGCCCCGAAGGCCAGATCGACCTTCTCGCTGCTGCCGACACCGCGTTCGACGCAGTGGAAGCAGCGATGCCCCAGTGCAAAGACGAGACTGAAGCGTATCGTCGCCGCGCGGCTGCGCCGCTACTCGACAAAGCGGTAAACGCTTATAACGCGCGCTCGCTCGATTCCGCCGTGATGCTCGCCGAGCGGTCGCTGGTCGTGTATGACAATTACCGCTACTCGCACATCGCTTACAACGTGCTCGGCAACGTCAAGCAGACGAACAACGACATGCCGGGAGCGATCGACGCGTTCCGCAAGATGGTCGTCCTCATGACGCAGGACACGTCGCAAGTGAACGAGCGCAAAACCGTCACGATGAGCCTCGTGCAGATGATGGCGTCCCACGCCGAAACGCTGGAAGGCGCCGAGAAAACGGCGATGCTCAACAACGCGGCATCGCTGCTCGAAGCGACTCTCAAAGAGTTCCCGTCCGAAGCTCGAGCTGAAGCCGAGCTTGCGCGCATCAAGATGATGGCGGGCGACAGCACACTCGCGAACGCACTCTTCGCAAGGATGGCCGCTGATCCTGAAAAGTACACGTTCTCCGATCTGTTCGAAGGCGGTGTAGCCGCCTTCCGCAGCGGCAAGAAGACCGAAGCGATCAAGCTGTTCGACGTTGGCTTGACGAAGAATCCGTACTACCGCGATGGTCTGTTCAACCTGGCGACCATTCTCGACCAGGCGCAGGAGCACGACCGCATGCCGCCCGTCCTGACGACGCTACAGACTGTCGATCCTGAGAATCCGGAGGTCTACCAACTCTGGGCGCTCTATTACCGAAAGAGGGCAGAGCAGGCGCGCGACGCTGCCAAAGGAAAGCCGCAGACAGCGCCGGAAGTGAAGACGTTCCAGATGGTGAACGACTCACTCCTCAAGTATTTCAACCGCTACAACGAAGCCACCGTTCGCGTGTCATTCACGCTGTTCGCGCACGACGGCACCAAGCACACGCTGGGTGGCATGGTCGAAAACAAGGGCAAAGAGAGCAAGAGCTACACGCTCAAGTTCGACTTCCTGAACGAGAAGGGTGAGACCGTCATCAGCAAAGAGGCCGCGGTGGAAGGCGTGGAAGCGGGACGCAGCAAGTCGTTCCGGCTGGAAGTCGAGGGGCCGGGGGTCATCGCCTTCAAGTACGCACCACTCAACCCTATGTGACCTTCGCCTAACGCGAAGGCGTGAGCGACGGCGCGGGCCAAAACGGCTCGCGCCGTTCTGCGTAAATGGGCTTTAGCAGCTGCACGAGGCCAGGTGCGACAACTTGTTGTGCTGCATTGCTTTCGGGACTCTGAGGTGCTACGTTGCTTGAAGCTCGGCAGCGCCTTTTGAGGCGACGAGCTGCGCCTCCACTTCGCCTCAATATGGTCCGCGTCGCACGTGTTGCCTCACCAAGCATCGCAGAGGAACTGGGCATTGTGCCCGGCACTGAGTTTCTCACGATTGGCGGCCGCGCGCTCGATGATTTCCTCGACTGGGAGTTCCTGAGCGCGGACGAGAACATCGAGCTCGAGACGCGGCACCCGTCAGGCGAAGCCGTCGTCTACGAAATAGAGCGTGACCTCCGCGAACCATTCGGCGTGGAGTTCGAGCCACCCACAGTTAGGCGCTGCGCCAATCGCTGTGAGTTCTGCTTCATCGAAGGGCTCCCAAAGGGAATGCGCAAGCCGCTCTACATCCGCGATGACGACTACCGGCTCTCATTCGCCTACGGGAATTTCGCGACGCTCTCGAACCTCAAGGAGCGTGACTACCAGCGCATCCTCGACTATCGGCTTTCGCCGCTGTACGTGTCGGTGCACGCGACGCCGTGGGAAGCGCGCAAGAAGCTGCTGAACAACCCGCGCGTACCTAACGTGATCGAGCAGCTCACTAGGCTCGCGGATGGCGGGATCCGCTTTCACTGCCAGATGGTCATCGTGCCGGGCTTGAACGACGGCGACATCCTCGAGCAATCGTTCACAGATCTCTGGGCCTTCGGAGATTCGGTGCTGTCGGTCGCGATCGTGCCTGTCGGCCTGACTCAGTTTTCGCACCTGTACACCGGCAAGTCGATGTCGCCTGACGACGCTGAACGTCTCGTGGCCGCGGCGGAGCGCTGGGGCGCGCGTGCGCGCGCCGACCGTGGAGAGACCTGGGTCTTCGGCTCGGACGAGCTGTATCTGCTCGCCGGACGCGAGCTGCCAGGACCTGAGTTCTACGGCGAGTTCGCGCAAATCGAAAACGGAGTGGGAGCGGTCGCGCATCTGCGCGCTCGGGTCGCAGAGCATCTGCGTGAGCTCCCGCGATTGGACGGGAGCCGCATCGCGGTTGTCACGGGAACGGCGATGGCGCCGATGATGCCTGAGCTACTGGACAGCATCGCGCAGCAAACTGGCGTGCGCTTCGAGTTGATCGCCACAGTGAATTCGCTCTTTGGGCCGACAACAACAACGGCAGGTTTGCTCGTCGGCGCGGATATTCGGTCGGCGCTCGTTGGGCGCTTCGACGTGGATCTCGCACTGATCCCCGCCGAATCGATCAACGAGAACGGCGTCTTCCTCGACGACGACACGCTCGCGTCGGTGCGCGAGGCCTGTTCGATGCCAGTCTTTCCATCGTACGACTTCATCGACGCGCTATCCGGCGAAGCGCTACACGCGCGCCCGGTCGGCGCCGACGCAGCCTAACGGGTCGGGGGAGCGCGATGCGCATACCCGTCGTCGGAATCGTCGGCAGGCCGAACGTAGGAAAGTCCGCGCTCTTCAACCGCATTGTCGGCGCGCAGGCGGCGATCGTAGCGGAAGAAGCCGGCACAACGCGCGATCGGCACTTCGCTCGCGCGGAATGGAACGGCTCGACGTTCTGGCTTGTCGATACGGGCGGCCTCACAGATGACCCCCGCGCGCCGCTCGATGCCGAGATCCGCCGTCAGGTGCAGCAGGCGATCGCCGAGGCCGACTTGCTTCTGCTGGTCGTCGACGCGCAGGCAGGGCTGCATCCAGTGGATGCGCGGCTCGCCGCGATGCTGCGCGAATCACAGAAGCCGTTTGTCGTCGTCGCCAACAAGGTCGACGATCCTTCGCGCGCCGACTGGTTCGAGTTCTTCTCGTTAGGTGCAGGCGATCCGCTGCCTGTTTCGGCGGCCAACGGCAAGCAATCGGGAGACTTGCTCGACGCCGTCGTCGAGCGCATCCCGGCGATGGAGGCTGAAGAAGCAAGCGCCTTGCGAGTTGCCGTCGTTGGCCGGCCTAACGTGGGAAAGTCGTCCTTCGTCAACCGTCTCCTCGGCGAGGAGCGCCTCGTCGTTTCCGAAGAAGCGGGCACGACGCGGGACGCGATCGACTCGCACATGCGCTACCACAACCGCGATCTGATCTTCGTCGATACAGCAGGGCTGAGGCGCCAATCCAAGGTGAGCGACGGCGTCGAGTTCTACGCCACGCTGCGCACACGCCGCGCGATCGAGCGCGCCGACATCTGCTGCCTTTTGATCGACGGTGTCGAAGGACTGCAGAACCAGGATCTCAAGATCGCGACCCTGGCGTGGGAAGCGGGGCGCGGGCTCATCGTCATCGTCAACAAGTGGGACCTCGTCGAGAAAGGCGACAAGACAGCCGCGCATTTCGAGCGCGACGCACGCGAGAAGGCGCCGTACCTGTCGTTCGTTCCGTTCCTTTTCACGTCGGCCCTAACGGGACAGCGCGTCGCCCGCGTGCTCGACGTGATTCTCGAGGTCGAGGCCGAGCGGCTCAAGCGCATAACGACGTCGCAGGTAAACGACGTGCTCGGGCAGCTCGTGTCGCGAAAGCAACCGCCGCAGGCCGCCGGTCACGAGGTGAAGCTGCTGTACGCCACGCAGGTGGAAACGGCGCCGCCGACGATCGCCGTTTTCGGCAACCATCCCGAGCTCGTGCAGGAGCACTACGTCCGCTATCTGCACAACGGCTTTCGCGAGGCGTGGGGCTTCAAGGGATCGCCCCTGCGCATTGTGTTGCGAAAGCGCGCTGCCTAGCGCATGCTCGCCGTCGCCCTCGTCCTCGCCTATCTGATCGGGTCGGCCCCGACGGCGTATCTCGTGGGGCGTCTCAAGGGCATCGACGTTCGCAAGGTTGGGTCGGGCAACATGGGCGCCACGAACGTGTACCGCACGTTAGGTGCGTGGCCCGGCGCGATCGTGCTCGCGATCGATGCGGCGAAGGGCGTCGCCGCGGCGCTCTTGCCGCGCTGGCTCGGCCTCACCGAGCCGGACGCGTGGGGGTTGCTGCTCGGACTTGTGGCGATGCTGGGCCATGCGCGCCCGATCTTCCTCGGATTCTCGAGCGGCGGCAAGGGCGTAGCAACAGCCGGTGGAATCTTCGGCACTCTGGTGCCCTTGGCAGCTGCCGCCGGGTTCGCCGCATTCCTCATTGTAGTCGCGGTCACGCGCTACGTCTCGTTAGGCTCGCTCGTGGCAGCGATCACGCTCGCCGTCGCCGTTGCAGTGACGCGGGGCGTCATGTCGGCGCCATTTCTGGCTGCGCTCGCAGTCGCGATCTTCGTCATCTGGGGCCATCGCTCGAACATCGCGCGTCTGCGCCGTGGCGAGGAGCGACGGCTCGGACGCCCGGGCAAGCAGGGACAGAGCGCAGCAGGCCCAACCGAGGCGAGACCATGACGCGGCTGGCGGTTGTGGGCGCTGGTGCCTGGGGTACTACGCTAGCGCATGTTGCTGCCAAGCGACTAACGGACGTCTCGTTATGGGCGCGCGAAGCAGACGTCGTCGAGCGCATCAACACACGGCATGAGAACACGCGATTCCTTCCCCGCGTGCAGCTGGATCACGGCGTACGCGCGACACACGATGTCCTCGACGCCGTTCGCGATCGCGATGTCGTCGTGTACGCCGCGCCTTCGCACGTATTGCGCGAAGTCGTGCGAACGAGCGCAACGTGCGTGAGAGCGAAGGCAATCATCGTTGTCGCGACGAAGGGAATCGAACGCGGCTCGCTTGCGCTCATGACAGACATTGCCGAAGCCGAGCTTCCGGGTCGAACGGTCGTGGCGATCTCGGGGCCGAGCTTCGCTTCAGAGGTGGCGCGCGAACGGCCGACGGCGCTCGTGGCCGCATCGCGCGAGAGCTCGGCGGCCGCAGTGATCCAGCAGGTCTTCAGCGCGCATACGCTGCGCGTCTATACAAATGACGACGTTGCCGGCGTGGAGTTGGGTGGGGCGCTCAAGAACATCATGGCGATCGCCACGGGCATCGCTGATGGGCTCGAGCTGGGATTGAATTCGCGCGCGGCGCTCATCACGCGCGGCCTCGCCGAGATGACGCGTCTGGGCGTGGCGTTAGGTGCCCGCGCTTCCACGTTCGCGGGGCTCGCTGGACTCGGCGATCTCGTGCTCACGTGCACCGGAGCGCTCTCACGCAACCGCACGTTAGGCATGGAGATCGGGCGCGGCGGCAAGTTGCGCGACATCCTGGCGCAGCGCGAAACGGTCGCCGAAGGCGTCGTCACGACCGAAAGCGCCTGCGACCTCGCTGCTCGAGAAAAAATCGAAATGCCAATCGTTCATGCCGTGGCGCGGGTTCTCTTCGAAGGCCTCGATCCACGTGCCGCCATTACCGCCCTCATGTCACGCGATCTTCGCTCGGAGCGAGACGAATGACTGCCGAACCCGTTCAAGAATTCTTCTCCATCGGCGAGGTCTGTCAGCTGACAGACCTTAAGCCGCACGTGCTGCGCTACTGGGAGAGTCAGTTCCGCTTCCTGCATCCGGCGAAAAACCGATCAGGGAATCGCGTTTATCAGCGTCGTGAGATCGAGCTGATCCTTCTCGTCAAGCATTTGCTCTATACCGAGAAGTACACGATCGACGGAGCACGCAAGAAGATCGACGAGCATCGGCGCAACGGAGAGTTACGAGGCGAGGCACGAGCCGCCCTCGAACTGGAGACGCTTCGCGGCCTGGAAGACGAATTGTCGCAAGTGCTCAAGTTGCTCGAAGAGGGCGGACCACATCCGCCTCCCATTCGCTCCGAGGAGGACGCCGCCAGCTAATGCGCTTTCTCTGTACCAACGACGACGGTATTCTCGCCTATGGCTTGGAGTGCCTTGTTCGCGCTGCCAAACAAATCGGTGAGGTCACTGTCGTCGCGCCGGACCGCGAACAGAGCGCGACGAGCCATTCGCTCACGCTGCACCATCCGTTGCGCGCGATCCAACGCGGTGACAACCGCTATCAAGTCGATGGCACGCCGACCGACTGCGTGATGCTGGCGCTCGAGATGTTGATGTCGGAGAAGCCAGACTTCGTGCTCAGCGGCATCAACCACGGCCAGAACATGGGCGAAGACGTGCTGTACTCGGGCACCGTCGCCGCGGCGATGGAAGGTCTCGCGTTAGGCATCCGTTCTATAGCCATTTCCTACGCGGGACGCGATTTCTTCGCGGATAGCTCCCGTCTCGAGGAGCTGGTGCAGGTTCTCGCTCCGTTGCTCAAGCATATCACGGGCTTGAGCGAGCTTCCCGCCGATACGCTGCTCAACATCAACATCCCTCCGGTTCGTCCGGCCGACATCAAGGGCGTCAAGCTCACGCGCTTGGGGCGTCGGGTCTATTCGAACTCGATCCGGCCGATGCAGGACCCGTGGGGCAGACCGATCTATTGGATCGGTGGCGGTGAAGTCACCTGGGCAGGAGACGACCGCTCTGACTTCCAGGCGATCCGCGACGGGTACGTGTCCGTGACGCCGCTACACCTGGATCTCACGCATCACGCGCGCTTCGATGAAGCGGAGGTGTGGTGGCGAACACCCTAGATCCGGCCTACCGCGGCAAGCGCCGCCGCTTGCTCGAAATCCTGCAGACAAACGGGATCAAGGACCTCGCCGTCCTGCGCGCCTTCGACGCGACCCCGCGGCATCTCTTCGTTCCAACAGGCGTTAGGCACAACGCCTATGAGGACACGGCGCTCCCGATCGGCAATGGGCAGACGATCTCCCAGCCATCGGTCCACGCCAAGTCGCTCGAGCTGCTGCGTCTCACGGGTCACGAGCGTGTGCTCGAAATCGGAACGGGCTCCGGCTATCAAACCGTGCTCCTCGCGCACCTTGCTGCGCAGGTCTTTTCTGTCGAGCGAGTAGCAACCCTGCTTGAACGTGCGCGAGAGATCATCCGCGAGTGCGACGTGAACAACGTCTCGCTCTTGTTAGGCGATGGTACACTCGGCTGGCGCGAGTATGCGCCCTACGACGCGATTGTGGTCGGAGCGGCCGCACCCGACATTCCGAAACCGTTACTCGAGCAACTGGCCGATGGTGGCCGCCTTCTCTTACCTATGGGCGGACGTGACGAGCAGATGCTCGTTCTTGTGACCCGGCACGGAGACAGCTACGAGCAGCGTGACATCACGCCGGTGCGATTCGTCCCGCTCTTGGGCACGCACGGCTGGAGCTCATCTCCTTGATGGCCGTTGCGTCTCGCCCCGAGCGAGAAAAAGACTGGAGTTTTTGCGATGTCGCATCCTTCACAAACGCCGCCGGGCAGCCGGCCTCCAAGTGCACGCGTCTTTCGACCGTTTACCGGTGGGGGCGGCGGCGGAACGACGGGGCAGGGTACTCCCACGAGCTCAACGCCGCCGGCAGGCGCGCTGCGACGTCCGGGTCAGCCGTTCCGTCCGTTCGTAGGAGCGCAGGGCGCGCAGGGCGCTGCGATCGCTCCAGCCGAGCCGCAGCAGCAGCCAACACCGGTTATCGTCGCGGCGACCGCACGGGAGCCTGTTGTCGAGACTATTCCAGCCCCGGCCCCGACGTACCACGAACCCGAGCCCGCGCCAATCGCGCATGAGGCCTGGGAGCGATACGTCGCGCCAGAACCTGAGCCCGAGTTGGAATCGTTAGTCGCCGGGGAACCAATAGCAGCCGAGCCTGCGCCGGCAGTGAGCAACTCTGAGATCACCGTCGAAGTCCCGCAGATCGAAGATGCCGAGTTTGACGTCCAGCCGGAGCCAGTCATCGCTTCGGAGCCTATGCAGGCGACGTCGATGCCTCCGATCACCGTCGAAGTCCCAGCGATTCCGAGCGAAGAGGCGATGGCTGCGATCCGCGACGTCGCACACGAAGGCGATCTTTGGGAACCCGCGTACTCGACGGCGCAAGCCATCGAACCGTCGCTAGATGTCGTGATCGATGAAGTGGAAGCGGCGTTCAGTGAATCCGCGCCGACGTCACCGAGCGACACCCGCACCGACGACGCACTCGTCGCCGCCACGGCGCTCGAGGCAATCGCTCGACGTTTGCGCAATGGCGAAGTCGAGATAAGTCCCGCTCCTGGCGCGAACATGTCGACTGAAGAATCCGCGCTCGCCACGGTGCTTGCGGCGCTGCTCGCGAAACGGTAACGAAACGGTGTGCCAACTGAACGGTTCGAAGTCCAAGGCCGAGTGCAAGGCGTTGGATTCCGCTGGTTCGTTCGCGAGCAGGCGCGCGCACTCGGCCTCGCCGGCTGGGTGCGCAACCTTCCAACGGGGAGCGTCGAGCTCGTAGCTGCCGGGGATTCGGACGCGCTGCAGCGGCTGGATACGGCGTTGCGCGCAGGACCTCCCGGTGCGCGCATAGATCAGGTTGTACGCAGCGCCATCGAAGGCGAGTCGGAGCTGGCGAGGCCCTTTGCAATTGCTCGTTAGGCTCACGCCGTGACGGACCTCGCGCGCTTCATCCGCGACGTCCCGGACTACCCGAAGCAGGGCATCATATTCAAGGATATCACGCCGCTCCTCGGCGATCCTGCGGCGTTTACAGCGGCGTGCGAGCGGATGGCGGCGCCGTACACAGACAGCGGCGTCACGCATGTTGTCGCGATCGAGAGCCGCGGCTTCTTATTCGGCGCGCCGATCGCTATGGCGTTAGGCGCAGGACTCGTTCCGATGCGCAAGGCAGGGAAGCTCCCGCACACAACGACCGGAATTTCCTACGACCTCGAATACGGCACCGATCGGCTGGAAATCCACACGGACGCGCTCACCAGGGGCAGTCGCGTTGTGTTGGTGGATGACGTTCTCGCGACGGGAGGAACAGCGGCGGCAGCGTGTGAGCTGATCGAGTCGCTCGGCGCGACTGTCGTTGGATGCTCGTTCCTGATGCGACTCGGCTTCCTGAACGGGATACAAAGGCTGGCCAATCGCAACGTCACGAGCGTGCTCGTGTGCGAATAGCCATCCGCTTTACCCACAAGAAGTTGGCGGCTACATTCCGCCGCTCCTCGCTGTGGCGCCCCCTGTCGCCCCTGTAGCTCAGGTGGATAGAGCAGCGGTTTCCTAAACCGTTGGCCGGGTGTTCGAGTCACCCCAGGGGCATTGGGTTGGACTCGCGGTGGGGACGGCGCCAAACCACAACCGCGCGCGCCCGCTATCAACGCTCGATCGAATCTGCACGACACAGGATGACCGACACCGCCTCTGTAGGACCAACTGCGCGTCGCATCGACGACGACGGGTCTCCGTTTCTCGATTGGATCCGCACGCACACGCGCCTCGCGTCGTATGCGGGCGTGACGTTGCTCGCGCTGGCGGCTGCCGTGTACATGTGGCGTCGCTCGGACGCGATCAAACAGGAGCGCGCGGAGCAGGCGCTACTCGCCGCCGCGAGGACGTTCAGCTCGGGGAACCTGCCGCTAGCTCAGTCCGATCTAGAGAAGCTCGTAGCACGGTATGGGTCGACGCATGCCGGCAGCCAGGCTCGCATGCTCCTGGCGCAGATCCTTTTTGACCAGGCTAAGGTCGACTCGGGCCTCAAGGTCCTGGAAGGGGTCGGCGCTGGCCCTGGCGGGGCTTTTGCGGCCTCCGTGCATGCGCTGAGAGGCGCTGGCCAGGAGCAGGCCGGCAGGGCCGCTCAGGCGGCCGCGGAGTACGAACGGGCAGCCTCGGCGTCCCGCGGGGCCATCGAGCGCGACACGTACCGAGCGGACGCTGCGCGTGCCTACACAGCGGCTGGTGACACCGCCAAGGCGCTGGCGATCTGGCAGGCACTCGCCGCTGACGAGCAATCCTCGATGTCCTCCGAGGCCAAGCTGCGGATCGGCGAGTTAACGGCGAAGCCGGCATCGCGAGGTTAACCGAGGCGCCATTTCGACTCGCGGAGCCAGCCTCTCATGGCTTCAACCGCGACATCGGTTAAAGCACTGCAATAGCGTTAGAGGAGCCCTTGGCGCGGCCGTAACAGGTTGCACTGCGTTATCGGCACACACCGCACTTTGGGACTGCGATTGGCGCGAGTCTGACGCCTTACTGCGACCTCTTGAGGCTCCGTAGTGACCGCACGGCCGCAACGTATAATATGTGTTATGTAAAGTTCCGGCGCGGAGAATGTGTGGAAAACCGTAGGCGCTGCGTGCAAATCCCCCTCAGCTTTGCGTCGTAAGCGCTTCTCAGCACTATGGTTGGGCTTGAGTCGCTGCGCAGACGGCGCGATGCCACATTAGATGTTGCGGTCCAGCGACGTGACAGTCGCGCTCGGTACTGCGTTCGGACGCTCTCGGACCGCTCAGTCTCAGCAGCTACTCAGCGCGACAGTGCTTGGACGCAATCTCACGCGTTAGGCGATGTCGATTGCGAGGGCGAAAGGAGCGGCTGCGCGAGGGTTCCGGAGTAGACAAGGCGCCCTTCTCCACTAAGCCACGGATGCAGCGCAGCGCTGACTCGCGTCCACGATACGGCGAGCTCGCGGCCTCCGCGCGCCAGGATCTTCACGCTATTCGCGACTGGCTCGAGCTTCCACTCGGCGAGCAGCGTGGCCACGGCGACGGCTCCGGAGCCACAGGCAAGGGTTTCAGCCTCCACGCCGCGCTCATACGTCCGCATGGCCCAGCGCCCGGGCCCTAGCTGCTGCATGAAGTTGACGTTGGCGCCGTTTCGGAGCGACGGATGCATCCGCAGCTCGCGTCCGCGCGAAACGAGGGGTACGGCTTCGAGATCGTCCACCGCGACAACGACGTGCGGCACGCCAACTCTTGTAAAGCCAATGCGTTGCTCCCCTCGATCCAATGCAATGTCGCAGCTCGTCTGGGTGTCGAGCGGCTGCGGCATCGATACGGTGGGATCGTCGGACGACGCACCGAGCCAGCGGATACCGCCGCTGATCATTCCCGACGACGAATGGAACCGGAACAATTCGTCGGTGTTCGGAAGTACGCCGAGAAGGTCCGCGAGGCGGACGCTGCATAACGCGGCGTTGCCGCAGAACTCAGCGAGAGTGCCGTCGCGATTGAAGTATCGGATGCTATAAAGCTCCTTCTCGTCCGGTTGCGCCGGCGATTCGAAGAGCACGATCCCATCAGCGCCGACGCCGCTGCGTCGATCGCAAATGCCATCGATGACTGCCGGATCCTCTAACTCCGGATCGTAGCCGCCGCGCGCGTCGAAGAAGACGAAGTCATTCCCCGAGCCGGTGAGCTTCCAAAAGGTGAGACCTTCGAGCACGTGTACCCTGCCTCGCTTCAGACTCTGCGCGTGATTGCCCACCAGCGGAGCCGCCACACCATCCAGATCGCTTCGCGCACGATCTTCTTCGACATCTTACTTACGCCTTCGGTCCGGTCAACGAACACGATAGGAATCTCGACGATGCGAAACCCGCGGCGCCAGGCGCGAAAGCTCATCTCGATCTGGAAGGCGTAGCCGTTGGAGCGCACGTCGTCGAGGTTGATTGCCTCGAGGACCGACCGGCGAAAGCACTTGAAGCCGCCGGTCGCGTCGTACAGCTGAAGGCCTGTGACGACGCGGGCGTAGACATTCGCGAAGTAGCTGAGGAGCAGTCGGCCGACTGGCCAGTTCACGACGGTGACACGCCCCTCGCGATAGCGCGACCCCAGCACGAGGTCGGCCTCCTGAATGCTCGTGAGGAACTGCGGGAGGTGCGCTGGGTCGTGCGAGAAGTCGGCATCCATCTCGAAGACGTAGGCGTACGAGTGCTGCAGCGCCCACTTGAACCCAGCCAAGTACGCAGTCCCCAAGCCCATTTTGCTCGGCCGATGGATGACGTTCACGCGCGGATTGACCGCGGCAATTTCGTCCACGAGTTGGCCCGTTCCGTCGGGTGATCCGTCGTCTATGACGAGGACATCGATGCTGGGATCCTGATACAGGACCGCGTCGATGAGCCTCGTGATGTTCTCCCGTTCGTTGTAAGTCGGGACGATGACGAGCGCGCGTTCAACCGCCACTGGCGGCGCCTCCGCGCCTGCGTGAGAGCGCGGCTCCGGCGATCCACGCGCCTAGCGAGAGCAATAGCGCCATAAGCGTGATCAGCTTCCCAGTTTCGTATGGCTTGCTGGCGAAATTGAACTCGAGCCGCTGAGCGCCCGTTGGGAGCTCAATGCCCATGAGCGACATGTCGGCGCGCCAGACTGGAACGGGCTTGCCGTCTGCCGTCGCTGACCAGCCGGGATAGTAGTTCTCGGAGACGATGAGGGCCGATCCCGCGGGCGCAGGCGCCGTGAGGTCGATGACGAAGTGCCCCGGTTTGTA
>Ga0187892_10001838_pt1 | contig 46276 bp, 35 predicted proteins | sample MA1701073metaG_FD_139345 | JGI IMG/M metagenome (GOLD analysis project Ga0187892, IMG submission 139345) | Bio-ooze microbial communities from a basaltic lava cave in the Kipuka Kanohina Cave System on the Island of Hawaii, USA - MA170107-3 metaG ...
GCCAGATCCAGGTGTTCAGCGGCTTCCAGCTCTGGTACTGGCGGCGCGAGCACCAGCTCGCGATCGTGGACTGGGTGCTGCAGCGCTGCTGGGGGGTCCCGCGCGCGAACGTGCCGCGGTAGCGAGGACGGCGTAACCGCGGCCCGTGCGGGGGCGTCGGCGGGGCGGGTGGCGTCGCGAACGGTGCGAACGCTCGGGCCGGCCATCGTGGCCGGCCCTTCGCTGACGCTCGCGACGCCCTCCGCCGTCCCTGGCTCCGGGCTGCTCGCGACTCGCCCCGTTCGCGGCGCCCCCCGCCCCGCCTCGAGTGGTGCGGAGGCAGGGGGTCGGGATCAGAGCGCGGGGTGCCTCCGGTGGTGGGTCGTGCGGCGCTGGAAGGTCTCGCCCAGGTCCAGGAGCGTGGCCTCTTCGAACGGGGCGCCGACGAGCTGGAAGCCGGCGGGCATGCCGTGCCGGGCGGTGCCGCTCGGCAGGGCGAGGCCGGGGAGCCCGCAGGCGGCGGCGAGCGCGCCGACCGGGTCGCCGTAGGGGAGCGCCTCGTTCAGGTCCTGCTCCACGGGCGGCGCCACGCTCATGAAGTTGGGCGTCACGATCACGTCCCAGCGGGCGAAGAAGTCGCGCATCGCGCGCTGGACCGCCTCGCGCACGCGCATGGCCTTGACGACGTCGGTGCCGGTGATGTCGGCGGCGATCTCGCGCTGGCGGGGCGCCATCGTGTCGGTGAGCTGGCTCACGCGGCCGTCGTCCAGGAACGACTCGAACGTGGCGAGCGCCTCGACGGTGATGAGCACGCCCGAGACCTCGGCGGCGGGCACGTCGGGGAGCTTCGCCTCCTCCATCGCGAGGCCGGCCGCTCGCAGCTCGCCCGCGGCGGCGTCGAACGCGGCACGCACCTCGGGCTCGCCCACCTTCGACCAGTCGAGCGGCACGAGTGCCGCGCGGAGCGTTCGGAGCGCGCGGCCCGAGCCGCGTGCGAGCCGCACCGGGCCCGGGTCGGTCGAGGGGTCGCGCGGGTCCGGGCCGGCGATCGCGGTGAGCACGGTGCGGCAGTCGGCGGCTGAGCGCGCGAGCGGGCCCACCTTGTCGAACGTGTAGGCGCCCACCATGCCGCCCGCGCGCGAGACGAGCCCGTAGGTGGGGCGGATGCCGGTGAGGCCGCAGAAGGCGGAGGGGCAGAGGATCGATCCCCACGTCTCGGTGCCGAGCGCGAACGTGGCGAGGCCCGCGGCCACGGCCCCACCCGAGCCGGAGGACGAGCCGCCCGTCCAGCGCGAAAGATCCCACGGGTTCCGGCCGGGGCCGCTCGCGGAGGCGTTCGCGAAGCGGTAGCCGAGGCAGCCGGCGAACTCCACCATCGCGGCCTTGCCGAGCAGGATCGCGCCGGCGCGCTCGAGCCGCGCCACCGCGGTCGCGTCCTCGCCGGGCACGCGGTCGCGCAGGAAGCGCGTGCCCCAGGCGGTTGCCACGCCGCGCGTGTCGAACAGGTCCTTGGCCGCGTAGGGGATGCCGTGGAGCGGGCCGCGCCACCTGCGCGCGTTCAGCTCGCTCTGCGCGCGCGCGGCCTGCTCCAGGGCCAGCGCCGGCGTCACCTTCTCGTAGGCGTTGAAGCGGTCGTTCAGCCGCTCGATGCGCTCGAGGAAGCCGCGCGTGAGCTCGAGCGGTGAGATCCGCCCGGCGCGCAGCTCCGGGGCCAGCTCCTCGATGGAGGCGAACCAGATGTCGTCGCGGAGCACGTCAGCGCCCCCCGCTGGAGCCGGGCTTCGGCCGCTCGGGTCGCGCCGCGCGCAGCGGCCGGAACACCACCGGCAGGTCGCCGCCGGGCGGCAGCCGGAACGTGCGGATGGCCCGGAGCGCGCCGGCGAGCTGCGCGCGCTGGCGCTCGAACTCCTTCCGGATCGCGGCGTCCCCGGCGGCGGGAGCCGGAGCCGGCTTGGGGGCGGGCTTCCGCCGCGGGCGCACGGCCGCGAGCCCCGGGCCCGCCGCCAGCGCCGCCGTGCCGCCCGCGACGAGCGCCACGAACCGACGCCGCGAGAGCTTCGCGCCGCCCGTGCGGCGGGCGCTCACGAGCGCACCTCGCGCGCGAGGGCGCGGCCCTCGAACGCCTCCAGCCGCGCGCGCAGCTCGTCCGGGCACGGCACGCTCCGCTTGTTCACGTAGTCGTAGAACACCTGCACGGTGCGCGCCTCCGCCACCAGGCGCTTCGATGTCGCCTCGCGGACGGCGTACTCGAAGCCGAACGACCGGGCACTCACGTGCGAGCAGCGGATGCACAGCTCGAGCGATTCGTCCATGAGCGCCTCCGAGCGGAAGTCGATGGTGACGTGCGCCAGGATGAACGGCACGGCGCGGTAGTCGTCCTCGCCCTGGAACGCGCGCCAGTACTCCTGGCGCGCGACCTCGAGGTAGGTCACGTACACGGCGTTGTTGATGTGGCCCATCGCGTCGGTGTCCCGGAAGCGGGGGCGGAGCGGCGCGACGACGGTCCAGCGCGGGGCTTCGGGCAAGCGGTCCTCCGAGGGGCGGGATCGGGGCGGCGGTGGGTGCTCCGTGCGACTTCAGAACCCGTTCATGGGCATGACGAACGCGGGGCGCGCGCGGAACCAGTGGTCGAGGATCTCGGCCGCGCCGCGGACGTCGTGCGCGAGCCCGGCCTCCACGGCGCGCTGCGGGCTCACCGCGCCGGCCACGATCGTCGCCAGCGTCTCGGCCGAGGCGGCGAGGTGCGGCCTGCGCGCGCGGCTCGCCGACGAGCGTGCGCTCTCGGCGCGCACGGCGATCCGGCCGTCGCGGGCGTGCGCGAGCCAGGCGCGCTCGTTCTGCGGCAGCACGTCGTCGGTCACCTCCAGCACCACCTCGCCGCGCGCCTGCGGCGAGACGGGGAACGCCTCGAGCGCCGCCTTCACGTCGAGCAACCGCAGCATCGCGCCGTAGCCCACGTGGCCGGAGCTGCGCACGACGCTCAACTTGAGGTCGCCGCGCAGGTTCGCGGCATCCGCGAACTGCGCGAGCCAGGGCGCGTCTGCGGGCGTGCTCATCACCACCTCCACGACCTGGTCGCGCAGGCCGTGCAGGTAGCCGGTGAGCCCGCGGTGCGCGTCCGGCGTGTGCGCCACGTACTCGTTCACCGTGACCACCAGCTTCCACGGCCCCTCGCCGCTGTCCACCTGGGCGTGCAGGTAGCCCTCGATCTGGCCGCGGCCCCGCTCGTAGACGATCCACTCGCCCTCGTAGCCCCACAGCCGGCGCTCCCACCACTCGGGCCGGCGGGCGAGCGCGAAGTGGCCGCGTTCGCGCGCGTGCCGCTCGTAGAGCTCCTGGACGAGCGGCCGGTCGGGCATGCGCAGCCGCCGCACGCGCCGGGCCTCGTCGGAGGCCGGCAGCAGCGCCGGCGGCACCGAGAGCATCACCGGCGTCTCGACGAGCCCCCAGCCGTAGCGCCGGTAGAAGTCGCCGCGGAACGAATACAGCATGCACAGCGCGTCACCGCGCTGGCGCATGTCGCGCAGGGACGCGCGCACGAGCGCGTCGGCCACGCCGCGCCGGCGGTGCTCGGGCGAGACGGCCACCGAGCCGATGCCGGTGACCGGCACGCGCGCACCGCGCACCCAGGCCTGCAGCGGGTAGAGGACGAGCGAGGCGACGATCTCGCCGTCCAGCTCGCCCACGCGCACGTCGCGCAGGCCGAATCGCGGATGCTCACCGTAGAACTCGCGCCGCGCCTCGGCGCTCGAGACACGGTAGGCGCGCAGCGAGAGGTCCACGAGCGTCTCGATGTCGGTGCGCCGCGCCGGCCGGTAGCGGAGCGGCGGCGGGACCGGGCGGCCGCCCGCGCGGCCGCGGCGCCGGACGGGGCTCACAGCGCGCCCTCCTTCACCACGTAGAGCGCCGCCCGCCCGTCGCGCGCACGGGTGATCCCGGGTCCCTCGAGCGGGCCGCCCGCGGCGAGCGCGCGCATCACCTCGGCGCCCTGCCACTCCTCGGTCAGGTGCGCGAGCACCTCGAATCGGTAGCTCCCGCGCGGCAGCGGTCCGCGCTCGCCGAGGAGCGGCGGCGTGTCGAAGGCCCTGCCCGCCACACGCACCTGCGCCATCGCCACCGAGGTCGTGCCGCCCGGCTCCTTGACTGCGATCTGGAGCAGCGCGCCGTCGGGCAGCCGCACCCGCCCCTTCACGCGCACGGCGCCGTTCGTCATGCGGTAGGGCTCGAGCGTCTCGAGCACCGGCGCGCGCGCTGCCGGCCCCGGCGTGCCGGGCATGCGCTCGAGCGTCAGCTCCTCGCGCGGTGGCTCGCTCCCGCACGCGGCGAGCGTGAGCGCCAGCGCGCACGCGGACAGGCTCGCCCCGAGCGGGCGAGCCGGGTTGGCACGTCGCATGGCGGGCAAAGGTAGCAACAGCAGGGGTGCCAGGGGAACCGCCCTACATCCCCACCGCGCGGCGCGTGCGCTCCACCTGGCCGAGGTGGCGGTGCGCGTGCACCACCAGCACCCGGAACGCGTCACCCAGGTTCATGCGGATGAGCGGCGAGACGGGCGACGAGAGGCTCACGCGCAGGTCGTGGCCGTCGGCGCGCTGCATGAGCCCGGCGATCCGCCGCACGCCGCCGAGGAACTCGTCCACGACGTTCGCGCGCACCTCGCCGCGCACCCGGTGCGCGCGCGGCGTCGGAACGGGCCGGCTCCCCTCCGTGAGCATGCGCGTGAGCCAGCCGCCGAGGAGGCTTGGGCGCCACTCGCCCGACCACGGCCCCCGGCGCACCGCGGCCTCCACCGTCCGCGGCAGCGGTCCGTCCAGGTAGGTCGCGTTGGCGATGCACAGGTGCTCGAACACCTGCGCCACGCTCCAGCCGCCGTCGGGCGGGACCTCGTGGAGCTTGGATTCGGGCAGCCCGGTGACCGCGACGCGCGTGCGCGGCTCGATCCGATCCAGCTCGCCCGCGAGCTGCGCCAGCATCGGGTGGCGCAGGGCCTGCGTCAGCGTGGTCAATGCGGATCCTCCCCTGCGTGCCGGCCTGGACGGGGAGCTGGGGCCGGAAGGCCGCGCGAGGATACGCCAGCCCCGGACCGGCGCGGAGTGCACCCCCGTGCCGAGCCGGCAGGCGACGGCCTTCCCGATTGCGGCTCGGCTCGTGCCTCTGCTAGGTTGCCCGGCCTGTCCGCGCCGCGGCCATCCGGCCCCGCGCGCCCGGGTGCGCCCGATCGCTCCCGGCCGAGAGCCCGACCGGGCCATCGTTGAGCCGAAAGGAGTCCCCGGGTGAACCCCTCCGCCTTCCCGCGCCGCGCCGCGATCCTGGGAGCGTTCGCCCTTCTGCTCGCGGTCCGTCCCGAGGCCGCCGCGGCGCGGCCCGTGGCCGAGCCGGTGCTCGCCGACTCCGTCGCGCCTGCTCCCGCTCCGCCGGCCGCGGCCGCCGACAGCGTCACGGCGCCCGCGGCGACGCCGGCTCCGACTTCTGCACCCGCCGTGACCACGCCGGCGCCCGCGCCCGAGGCGAAGGGGAAGAAGCCCAAGGCGCCCAAGGCCCCCAAGGTGGCGAACGTGAAGCCGCCGGGGAAGCGCTACGCCGAGCGCCGCCAGGAGGACGGCGTCTACGCCGCCGGCGCCAACTGGATCTCGCTGCGCTTCGGCTGGGCCAAGCGCGCCGAGGACTTCTCCGGCCAGGGGCTCGTGGGCTACGGCATGGGCTGGCAGTACATGCTCACGCGGCGCTGGGCGTTCGCAGCCGGAGCCGGGCACGACGTCGTGGGTCACTACGGCTCTCAGCTCGACATCGCGGTGCCGTTCACGGGCGAGTTCCAGCGTCACTTCGCGTGGAGGTCCGCGGTGCGCCCCTACGTGGGGTTCGGCGGCGGCTACTACCTGCGCAAAACCTACCGGACCGGCGGGGACGAATCCATGCTGCCGACGGGCGGCGGGCACGTCTCGCTCGGGCTCCTCTCGCCGGTCACCGAGCGCCACGTGGTCGGCTTCGAGGCCCGCATGGCGTTCGTCAAGGGCCGGCCGGACTCGGTGGATCCCACGTTCGGTCACGGCGTCGGCACCGAGACGCTGTGGTCGGCCAAGGTGAGCTGGGCGCTGGTGTACTGACGCGGTCCGTGGCGATGAACGGCGCGCCCGACGTCACCCGACGACCGCGAACCGCACGAGCGCTATCCGTCCTGCCTGGGTGAGTCGAACGAAGTAGAGACCGGCGCGAAGCGGCTCGCCTCCGGCCAGGTCGACGCGGCCCGGACCGGCCCGGACCCCGCCCACGTCCCGCACTCGCACCCGACGGCCCGCGAGGTCGAGCACTTCGAGCCGTGCCGTGCTGGTCCCGGGCAGCATGAACTCCACCCACAGGCTCCGGCCATCGCCCGGATTCGGCCGCGGCGGATGAAGCACCAGCGCAGCGTCCCTGGTGCTCACGTCGAGGAGGCCCGGAGGACTCACCAGCTCCAACGCGCTCTCGTTGCCGTGCGAATCCACGGCAGAGAGCTTGTAGTGGCTGGCTCTCGCTCCTGGGTCCGCGTCCACGAACGTCGTGTCGGTGGTGCGGAGGAGCAGGCTGCCCGGGCCTGGAACGAAGTCCGCCTCGGCGCCGCGGTAGAGTCGGAACTCGCTGTGGTCTGGATCCTCACCGGCCCCCCAGCGGAGTGAGACCTGCGACCCGGAGTACTCGGCGGCGAATCGCCGTGGCCGGCCCGGGGGCAGGTTGTCCACCGAGTACCCGCTGTCCACGCTGGAGCTGTAGAACACGTCGATGTCGGACGTGAGGGCGGTGACGAAGAACGCGGTGAAGGGATTGGAGTGCGCCATCGAATCCTGGGTGGTGGCGGCCGTGAAGCCATAGCCCGCCAGCCGCTGAGCCGGCAACGTCGCCAGCGCCTCCCAGTACACGATGAGGTTCGAGGCGGTCGCTGCCGGCAGCGCCACCAGCGCTTCGCCCCGATCGCGCTCCGCGAGCCACTCCGCGGCGAATGCCGGCGGGATCCGCCGCCAGACGCGGTAGGCGTTGACCGGTCCGCCGGGCGCGTCGAGCGAGCTCGCGGTCCACGTCAGGAACACGCGCCCGCCCTGATCGTTCGGGACGTCGCGGACGTCGGTGAGGACGGGCAGTCGTGGATCGGGCGGCGGCGGCCCGCCGTCGCACAGGCCCTGAAACACGCCGATGTGGCTCGTCACATAGTAGGACACGGCCAGGTCGCGCCGGCCGTCACCATCGAGATCCTCCGCGACGATCTGATAGGGATCTCCGATCGTGCCGGCGGACTGTGCGCTCGTGAACGTTCCATCCCCGACCCCGCCGCTTCCGCCGCCCAGGAAGATCCGCACCGTCCCGGTGTTGGCTCCGGTGATGGAGCCGATCGCCAGGTCGGTGATGCCGTCCAGGTTCAGGTCGTCGGGGGTGACCACCACGCTGTTGCCGGAAGCCAGGACCGTGGGCGGCAGGAACGATCCGGTCCCGGTCCCGGCGAGGATCGCGGTGCCCCCGCCCGAGGTTTGTCGAGCGACCGCCAGGTCCGGCTTGCCGTCCGCGTTGAAGTCCCCGACGGCAAGCTCGAACGGCACCGGTCCGACGGCGATATGCGTCGCGGTCAGGAAGGAACCCGAGCCGAGCACCGACGCGCCCGTCCCCAGGAAGAGCGCGATGGTGCCCGCTGCGTTCTCGGTCGCGACCAGGTCCGTGATGCCGTCCAGGTTGAAGTCACCGCGTTCGAGTCCGGTGGACGGCGTGTTGAGCGGCAGCAGGACGGGAGCGCCAAGCGTGCCGTCGCCGGTTCCAGCGCTGCCTCCACCACGAAGCAGCGCGATGGCGGCGACCGAATTGAGCGAAACCGCGACGTCTTCGATACCGTCGCGATCGAAGTCCTCGACCACGAGCTGGAACGGGAACCCGCCTGCCGGATAGCTCACCGCCGCGGCGAACGTCCCGTTACCGACCCCCGCGGAGCCCAGCCCCCGCAGGACCGAGATCGAGCTGCTCCACTTGTTCGCGACCACCAGATCGGTGATGCCGTCCTCGTCAAGATCGGCAGGCGCCAGCATGTGCGGATTGAGGCCGACCGGATAGAGGACGGGCGCGGCGTAGCTCGTGCCGCCCAGACCGATGAGGATTGCGACCGAGTTCGCTACGCCGCCGTTCGGGAAGTCGCTGTTCGTGACGGCCAGATCCAGGATCCCGTCCTCGTCGAAATCGCGACTGACGATGTAGAGCGGATTGGGGCCGGTCGTGTATGTGATCGGTGCCGCGAACAGCGCGATCGGGTCGCAGGTCGTAATAGCTGCGGCCGCGGTGCGAGGGCCCGGGCCTGCGAGCAGGGCCACCGCCAACGAGACGATCGACGCTTCCGCGGACAGGCAGGGACTCGGGCGGGACATGGAAGTCCTCCGCGGCGTGGCCGGGAGACGGCCGGTGAGCCTTGGCGAGGGAGCGGGGGCTCGCAATGGGTCGTCGAGCACACCCGCGCCATGACGCTTTGCCGCTGACATGCTCGGCTCCGAGGCGCCTTCAAGCGAAGCATGCGATCGACGAGGAAGCAAGGACATTCCGTGTCGCTGGTGCGATAGGATGAGCCCCGGGCGGGCCCCCGCCGAGCGGATTCGTCCACGGGACGGAGCGGCGCCGCGACCTGCCCACCGTGCCCGTCGTGACCGAGGCGTGAACCGGATGGGCGGCGCGCGACGGAGCCCCTAGCCCACCGGCCACGTTGGACCGCGGCGGGGTGCGGCGCGCTCGCGGCACGTTCGATGCTAGGGGCGCACGTCGCCCCCGGAGACCCGCCCCCGGGGAGCAGGGCCATGCGTGAAGGAAGAATCGCGCGCGCGGTGTTCGCCGGTGTCCTGGCGCTCGGCTTCACCGCCGGGACCGCGGTCGCGTGCAAGGTGTGCGATCCGTGGTTCCACTGTGTCGAGCAGACGCCGGGCGCCAAGGTCTGCGTCGAGGCGCCGCTCGCCTGCAGCATGCTCCTCCCGTGCCTCATCCCGGGGGAGCGGATACCTGACTCGCCCGAGGAGGGGCTCATGACGTGGACGCTGTTCGACGCCGAGGCGCCGGCCGAGACCGCGCTCGAGCCCGACGCGGGTCCGCTCGCCGTGGGTGAGCACGCGCGGGTCGCGCGCGGCGCGGGCCGCGGGCCGCTCGCGGCGGCGATGCTCGCGCACGGGCGCGACTTCGCGGTGATGCTCGTGGACGCGCACGAGGCCGGCTTCGCCATCCGTCGCGAGGAGGCCGGGGGCGTGAGCCGCGTCGAGGTGCTGGAGGTCACGGCCGGGCGGCCGGGCCGGGTGCTCGCCGAGGGGCTCCTCGGCGGTCGCGACCGGCTGGTCGCGAACGTCACGGTGGAAGGTCGCGGGCGCGTGCTCGTGCTCCAGGCCGCGCGGCTCGCGGGAGCCTCGCGCGCGGCCGAGGTGGCGCGGCTCCGCCGCGCGCTGCGTGGGGCGGCACGAGCCCTGCAGGCACGCGCGACGCCGCTCCTCGAGCTGCGGCCGATGTAGGCGGCCGACCTGTGCGGGCCCGCCTGGCGGGTCAGTCCCGCCGCCGGCGGGCCCGCGCGCGGGCGGCGAACACGACCGCGAACAGCACCGCGCCGAGCGCTGCCACCACCGGGAGCGTCCAGTGGTGCGGCACGAACTCGAGCACGACCGCGGCCGCGCCGAACAGCGCCGAGAGCCCCCACAGCACCGCCAGCGTGGCCCGCGTCGAGAGCCCGGCGTCGAGCAGCCGGTGGTGGATGTGGCCGGCGTCGCCGTGGAACACCGGCCGGCCGCGCAGCGTTCGCCGCACGAACGCCAGCGCGCTGTCGGCGAGCGGCACGCCGAGCGCGACGATCGGCAGGAGCAGCGTGAGCGCCGCGGTGCCCTTGCGGTTCTCGAGCAGCGACAGCGCCGAGAGCGTGAGCCCCAGGAACTGGCTGCCCGTATCGCCCATGAACACGCGCGCCGGCGGCCGGTTCCACCACAGGAAACCGAGGCAGGCCCCGAGCAGCAGCGAGGCCACGAACATCACGTAGAAGTCGCCGTGCGCGCGCGCCGTCACCCACAACGCGCCGCAGGCGATCGCGACCACGCCCGAGGCGAGGCCGTCGAGGCCGTCGATGAGGTTGATGGCGTTCGTGAGCACGAGCACCCACGCCACGGTGAGCGGCACGCTCCAGACGCCCGTCACCCACGCCTCGCCGAACGGGTTGGAGAGGAGCGGCACGCCGTAGCCGAACACGGTGAGCGTGAGCGCCGAGCACGCCTGCACGCCGAGCTTGGCCCACGGGCCCACGCCACGCAGGTCGTCGAGCACGCCGAGCGCGAGGATGGGGAGCGCGGCGGAGGTGAGCCCGAGGAGCGGCCGCGGGTCCAGCTCGCGCGCCGGACCCGGGAGCGCGCGCGCCGCCCACGCTACGAACAAGACGGCGCCGGCCACCGCGAGCCCGCCGAAGCGCGGCGTGGGTGAGGTGTGGACGCGGCGCGGCCCGGGGTGGTCCACCGCGCCCGAGCGGAGCGCGAGCGCGCGGGCGAGCGGCGTCAGTGCCAGCGCCACGGCCGCCGCCGCGAGCGCGAGCTGGAGCGAGTAGGGCATCAGCGCCCGCGCCGGTTGAGCGCCATGAGCAGGCGGGCCCGGCTCATCACCACGAGCGCCACCACCGCATCCACCAGGGCAGGGGCGCGGTGGTGCTTCCGGAAGTAGTGGAGCATGCCACGGTGGCGCTCGAGGATCACCCGGTTCGAGGTCCGCTCGCTGGCCCCGATGTGGTGCACGACCTCGGCGGCCGGGACGTAGTCCACCGTCCAGCCAGCCTGGTTCATGCGCCGGCACCAGTCCACGTCCTCGTTGAACATGAAGAACGCCTCGTCCATGCCGCCCACGGTGTCCGCGGCCTCGCGCCGCACGAGCATCGCCGCGCCCGAGACCCAGTCCACGCTGCGCGGCGCGGCGTGGTCCCAGTCCAGCATCAGGTAGCGGCGCGTCCACGGGTTCCCCGGGAACAGGCGCGAGAGCAGCGAGTAGCGGTTGAACAGGAACGCGAACGGCCCCGGGTAGGCGCGGGCGCTGTACTCGAGCGAGCCGTCCGGGTTGCGGATGCGCGGCGCGGCGAGCGCGCAGCGCGGGTGCGAGTCGAGCCACGCCGCCAGCTCGGCCACACTCGCGGGCGCCCACACGCAGTCCGGGTTCGAGACGAGCACGTGGCTCCCGGTGGTCACGGCGAGTCCGCGGTTCACCGCCTTCGCATACCCCAGGTTCGCGCCCGTCCGCACCACCTTCGCCCAGGTGGCCTCACGCTCGACCAGCTCGGGGCCGCCGTCGCGCGAGTCGTTGTCCACCACGACGCACTCCCAGCAGAGCGGGTCCGCGTCGAGCCGCCGCGTCCCGAGCGCCGAGGGCAGGGACCGCAGGCAGGCCAGCACGTGGTCGCGCGATTCGTGCGTGACGACGACGACGGACAAATCCATTCGCGTGTCGGGGCCCGGGTGCGGGACGGTGGCGCGGGGTGCGGCGAATCTAACCGACAGGACGACGCCGGGCGGAGCGCGCTACCGTGCGCTCACACCCGGCGTCGAGTACGAAAAAAGTGACGAACGGCGCGACCCTGATCGAGCCTCTCCCCACGTCTCTCTCCGGGCCCGACTTCGGATCAGCGCACGTTCGTCGGCGCAGATTGTCGGTGAAGGCTACGATTCTTGCAACCGAAGAATCCGCCCGCGCGCGTTCTTGAGGAATCCCGAACGAACCCCCAAGCGTGTCCGCCGCAACAAAGTAGAGGCTGGCCTTTGCTCCCGGGACCGATCCGGCCCTCCGTCCCGGCGGCCAAATTGTTGCCAGTCTTCCGCTTCCCTCCCGGGGGGAGGCGGGAACCTGTGGCATTCGTGGACATGGGGCGCCGACCGTCGCGGGTCAGCAGGCGGCCATGCGCGGGAGGGAACACGGACCGGGTCGCGCGTCCCGGCGCTCGCGGCCCGAGGTGGATCTCCGGGCGGGTCACTACCGGGCGTCCGGCCGCTCGGGATCGGGGCCCAGGACGGACTCGAACCAGCGCTCCAATCGGGCCACGTGACTCCCGGCCCAGAACCAGCGCCCGCAGGAAGGGCAGGAGGAGAGTGGTGTCCCGAGCCGGGTGACCCGGCCCGGCACCTCGCCGAGCGCCTCGAACGCCGAGCGCGGCTGGAGAGCCGAGTTGCAGGCCGGGCAGCGGCTCCAGCGCGGTGTGCTCGGCTCGTGCGCCGCGACCACGGCGCGGAGCGCCCCGGCCAGCTCGCCGCGCGGCACCACGAAGACTCCCGCCGGTGAACGCCGTGGAGCGCCCCGGTTCGAGAGCGTGAGCACAGTGCGACCCTCGGCCGCGGCCGCCGCGAAGAGTTCCTCCAGCCGGGCGCCGCGGTGCGTGACCACGTCGTAGCCGAGCATGCGGAGGCGGCGGGCGAGCTGCTCGAGCGACGCGTCCGTCACGAAGCGCGTGCGTGCGCGCATGGCGGCCCACCGTAGCGCCGGCGGCTCCGCCGGGCAACCGGCGCGCGGCTGCAACCCGAGGCGGGCCATCGCGTTCCAAGCCGGTCGTTGACGCTGCCCGCGGGCTCGCGCACCCTCGCCCCCATGACAGGTCGACCACGGCGTCCCCCGCGCGCCTGGCAGGGCCCCCGCTTCGTCACGGTCCCGCTCGACCGGCGGAGGTTCCTCGTGGTGCTCGGGGGAGCAGCCGCATGGACCGCGCTCAGGCCCGCGCTCGAGCCCTCGCTCGTGTGGGCGAAGCGCGCCGCGGGGACGCTGCCGGCCCTCCAGCCGTGGTCGCTCCCGGACGCGCTGCCCCAGGCCCCGGTCGAGGCGGCGCGGGCCCTGATCGGCGCGGCGATCCTCGCGCCCAGCCACATGAACTCGCAACCGTGGCGCTTCGAGGTGGACGCGGGCGAGCTGCGGCTCCTGCTCGACGCCCGGCGCACGCTGCCGCTCGACGACCCCGACCAGCGCTTCGCGCAGATCTCGCTCGGGGCGGCGCTCGAGAACCTCCTGATCGCGGCGCGCGCCTGGGGCCAGCACCCGACGGTGCGCTACCTGCCGTGGGGCACGAGCCCGCGGCCGGGCATGTCGCTCACCGTGGCCACGGTCACGTGGCAGCCGGCGGAGCGCGCGCGCGACCGGCTGCTCCACGGCGTGATCACGGAACGGCGCTCGAACCCGCACGGCTTCGACGGCCGCGAGATCACGATCCCGAACCGCGGCCAGCTCCTGGCGCAGGTGGGCGAGGAGGTTCGGGCGCACTGGCTCGACGACCGCGACGACATCCACGCGGTGGCCGACCTCGTGCACGACGCGGTGCGCGCGGCGATGTCGGACCGCGCGGCGCAGGCCGAGCGGCGGGAGTGGCTCCGAAGCTCGCACTCGGACGCGCGCGAGCACGGCGACGGCGTGACGGCCGAGCGGCTGGGGCTGGGCGGTCCGGCGCGCTGGATCTCGGGCCGGGCGATGAGCCCGAAGAGCCGCTTCTACGGTTTCGGCGCTTCGAGCCTGGCCAAGGGCCAGCGCGACCTGGTCCGGAGCTCGGGCGCGGTGGCGCTGCTCACGCTCCCGGCCCGGAGCGACGCGGGCTGGATCCTGGGCGGTCAGGCCTACGAGCGCTTCGCGCTCCGCTGCGCCACGCTCGGGATCGCGCAGCAGCCGCTCTCGGCGCCGATCGCTTCGCCGCGCCACCGCGCGATCCTGGCGCGGCGCTTCCGCGCCGAGGGCGAGGAGCCGCTCCTGCTCGTGCGGCTCGGCCACGCGAAGCCGCCCGACGCCACCCCGCGGCGCGGTGTCGCGCTCGTGAGCACGTACCGGACATCCTGACGGACGGGCCGTGCCGGGTGGGGGGGGCGTCTCACCTCCCGCTCACGGTCATCTCGCCGATCAGCAGCGTGGGCGCGGCGAAGGACGACTTCCAGGTGAGGTCGTTCCCGACGGCCTCGATCGCGCGCAGCATGTCGAGCGAGTTGCCGGCCACGGTGACGCCGTCCACGGGGTGGACCAGCTCGCCCTTCTCGATCCAGTGGCCCTGGGCCTGGAACGAGTAGTCGCCGGTCACCGGGTTGAGACCGAACGAACCCTGGTCGTCGTAGTAGAAGCCGCAGTCCACGCGGCGCAGGATGGCCTCGGGGCTCTCGTCGCCGGGCTCGAGGTAGAGGTTGTGCGTGCCGATCGCCGGCGTGCCCGACCAGCCGCGGAGCCCGCTCCCGGTGCTCGCGCGCCGGGCGCGCCGGGCGTGGTAGTGGTCGTAGAGGAACATCGCCAGCCGGCCGCGTTCCACGAGCACGTTGCGGCGGGCGCGTACGCCCTCGCCGTCGCACGGCGAGCTGCCGACGCGGCGCGGCAGCGTGCCGTCGTCGACGAGGGTCACGCGCGGCGAGGCGATCGTCTCGCCGAGCTTCCCGGTGAGCCAGCTCGATTGTTTGAGGACGGCCTCGCCGCTCCAGGCCTCCGCCATCTCCGAGACCCAGGCGCCGGCGATGTCGGGGTGCATGACCACGGGCACGCGCGCGCTCGGCACGGGGCGGGCGCCGATGCGGCTCACCGCGCGCTTCGCCGCCCGCCGCGCCATGTCCTCGAGCGGCGCGAGATCGGCGAGCCGGCGCACGCTCATGCCCTCGACGCCGGTCTGCTGCCTGCCGTCGCGGTCGTCCGCGAGCACCACCACCCAGGCCGACACGCTCGTGCCCTGCCAGGCGCGCGCCACGCCGCGCGAGTTGACGAGCGCGAACGCCCCGCCGGCGCTCGAGACGCTCGCGCCGTCGCTGCGCGTCACCCGCGGGTCGGCGGCGCGGGCGAGCCGCTCGAGCTCGAGCGCCATGGCGATCTTCCGCTCGGCGGTCAGCTCGAGCGCGGCCGGGTCGTGTAGCTCGAGGTCGGCGGGCGGCGGCTCACCTGCCTCGGCCGGTCCGGGCACGGCGTTCGCCTCGTCGGGCGTGGCGAAGCGCGCCAGCGCCACCGCGCGGCGGGCGAGGTCGTCGAGCCCCCCGGGGGAGAGGTCGGTGCCCGAGGCGAAGCCGACCGCGTCGCCGACCATGGCGCGCACGCCCACGCCCAGCGAGCCGCTCTGCTTGAGCGTCTCGATCGTGCCGCCGTGGACGCGCACGGTGAACGCGCGCGAGCCCTCGGCGCAGGCGTCGGCCTGCGCGGCGCCATGCGCGCGCGCGCGGGCGACCGCCCGCTCGCAGAGCGCCAGCAGCTCGGCGGGCGAGGCGTGGCGCGAGGCGGGCGCGGGCGCGCTCACAGCGCCGTGCCCCCCACCGTGATGCCGGTGAAGCGCACGGTGGGCTGGCCCACGCCCACCGGCTTCCACTGTCCGTCCTTGCCGCACGAGCCGGTCGCGCCGTCGATCGCCAGGTCCGAGCCCACACCGTCGATCCTGAGCATGGCGTCGTTGCCGTTGCCGGTGAGCGTGGCGTTCCGCACCGGGTGCGTGAGCCGGCCGTCCTCGATCTGCCACGCCTCGGTCACCTGGAACGAGAAGTTGCCGTCGGCCGGGTTCACCGAGCCGCCGCCCAGCTTCTTGCAGTAGAGCCCGCGCTTCACGTCCGCGAGCAGCGCCTCGGGCGCGTGCGGCCCCGGCTCGATCCAGGTGTTCGTCATCCGGCACAACGGGTAGTCGCGGTACGAGGCGCGCCGGCCGTTGCCGGTGGGCCGGTGGCCGGTGAGCACGGCGTTCAGCCGGTCCCACAGGTAGCCGACGAGGATGCCGTCCTCGACGAGCACGGTGCGCTGCGCGGGCGTGCCCTCGTCGTCCACGCGGAACGAGCCCCGACTCCACGGCACGAGCGCCGAGTCCACGATGGTCACACCGCGCGCCGCCACCTGCGCTCCGAGCTGGCTCGCGCGGATGGAGGTGCGTTTGCGGATCGTGTCGCCCTCCATGCTGTGCCCGAAGCACTCGTGCACCATGACGCCGCCCCAGCCGTTGCACACGACCACCGGGTACGAACCCGCCTCGGGCTCGCGCGCGCCCAGCAGCAGTGCGGCCCCCGAGGCGGCCTCGGTGGCCACCGTCTCGGGCGTGCGCTCGACCGAGTAGAAACCGCGCTCCACGCAGCCTCCGGCGGTGGCGAAGCTCTCCTGTCGCTGGTTCCCCTCGAGCGCCAGCGCCGAGACCACGAGCCGCGACAGGTGCGTGCGGTCCTCGGCCCAGTCACCGTCGGTGTTCGCCACCAGGTAGGCGCGTGCCGAGGTCGCGAACGAGGCCGAGACCTCGCGTACGCGCGGATCGTGCGCGCGCGCCGCGGCGTCGGCGCGGCGCAGGATCGCCACCTTCGCCGCCTCGTCGAGCGCGAGCGTGGCCGGGTCCTGGAGCGTGAACGGCGCCGGCGCCTCGACCACGCGGAACGCGGGCGGCGGGCCCGCGCCGGCCGCCGCCGGGGGCGCTTCGCGTGCGATGCGCGCCGCCACGCGCGCCGCCTCGCGGAGCGCGTCGGGCGCAAAACCGTCGGCGTAGGCGTACGCGGTCTGCTCGCCGCGCACGGCGCGCACGCCCACGCCCTGGAGCACGGAATAGGAGGCCGTCTTGAGCCGGGACTCATCCAGCGCGAAGCCGGTGACCACGGCGTGCTCGCCGTAGACGTCGGCGAACGTCGCGCCCCCCGCGCGGGCCAGCGCCAGCAGCTCGGCCACGAGCTCGCGCCGCAGAAGGTCGGAGAGCGCGGGCAGGGGGGCGTCCATGGGAGGTCTCGTCCGTGAGCGGGAGGTGCGAACGGGCTGGTCGGCCGGGCAGGCTACCAGAGCCCGACGACCGGGCACCCGGGGTGGACCCTGGAGCCGGGAGCAGGGCAGTGCCGCCGTTGAAGCAAAAGGACTTGGCAAGCCTGCTCGCACCGTCCGAAGAGCTTCACCGGACGCGGACACGATTGCGCGAACCCGCACGGCTGCTGCGCGCGTCCAACGGTGCGCTGCGTAATGACCCTTAGGTCATTTTGCGGCCTCCCCCGCCCGACCTCACCCCCGGAGGCCCCCGATGACGACCGAGACCCCGCCCCGGCCCGCGCCCCGCTGGCGCCGGCGGAAGGAGGCGCGACCCGCGGAGATCCTCGCGGCCGCGTTGCCGATCTTCGCCGAGCGCGGCTACGAGACCACGCGCCTGGAGGACGTCGCCCGCAGCGCGGGCTGCACCAAGGGCACGATCTTCCTCTACTACCGGAACAAGGCCGAGCTGTTCCGCGCCGCGGTGCGGGAGTCGGTGCTGCCGCTCGTGGAGGAGAACGAGCGGCTCGTCGAGTCGCACTCGGGCGAGTCGCGGGATCTGCTCGAGCGCCTGCTCCGCCTGCGCTGGGAGCACGTCAAGCGCAGCCGGTTCAGCGCCATGGTCAAGCTCATGCTCGCCGAGACGCACACCCACCCGGAACTGGCGCGCTTCTGCCACGACGAGTTCATCGAGCGGAACCAGGCCCTGCTGCGCCGCGTGCTGCAGCGCGGGATGGACCGCGGGGAGTTCCGGCCCATGGACGTCGCCCACGTGGCGCGCTTCGCGGTGTCGCCGCTCCTGTTCGCCGTCGTCTGGCGCCACGCGCTGGAGCACGCGCTCGAGTCGAGCTTCTCGCTCGACGAATTCTTCGAGAGCTCGCTGCAGGTGCTGCTGCAGGGACTCTCGCCCGCGACCACCGATTCGCTGTCGCCGGCCTGAGCCCGGCCCGTCGCCGGTTGGCCGGCTACCGGGCCCGCGGTACGATGGGCGTTCGCGCCCGACCCCGTGGGGGCCCCGATGCCGCCTGATCCCGTCTCACCCGCGCCGACCGCCGCGGCCGCGGCGCACCCGCCCTGGCCCGGGGACGGCGCGGGCTGCCTCGAGATCCTCGCCGACCGGCTGCGCGAGGAGCCGGGCATCGTCGCGATCGAGGCCGACTTCCGCGACGGAACGCTCACGGTCCGCTACCAGCCTTCGCGGGTCACGCCCGACGAGCTGAACGCGCTCGCCGACGAGGTCGGCGCCCTGTTCGCGCAGCGCGTCACCACCTGCGAGCGGCGCGAGACGCTGGACGCCTGCGACGCCTGCGCGCTCCGGCTCGGCCACCTCGATCCGGGCGCGGCCGCGGAGTTCCAGGCCAGCGCCACGAGCGCCCGCATCGGGCTCTCGCGCCGGCACGCGCCCGAGGACAGCGTCGAGGTGGTGCGCCCGCTCACCTCGAAGCCGTGGGGCGCGCGGCTCACGCACGAGGAGCAGGAGGAGCGCTCGAAGGGCCGCGCCATGGCGGTGCTCACCGGCACCTGCCTGGCCCTGCTCGTCGCCGGCACGATAGTCGAACGGAACGGTTCCGCGGCCGCGGCGCAGGCGCTGTTCCTGGCCTCGGCGGTGAGCGGCGGCTGGTACACCGCACGCAGCACGTGGACCTCGCTCTCGCGGCTCCGGTTCGACGTCAACCTGCTCATGCTGCTCGCCGCCGCGGGCGCCGCCGCGATCGGCTACGCGCCCGAGGCGGCGGTGCTCATGTTCCTGTTCTCGTTGAGCAACACGCTCGAGGTCTACACCATGGGCCGCACGCGCCGCGCGCTGCACGCGCTGCTCGACCTGCGGCCGCCGCGGGCGCTCGTGCGCCGCGACGGGCGCGAGGTCGAAGTCGAGGCCGACGACGTCCGCGTGGGCGAGACCGTGATCGTGCGGCCGGGCGAGGCCGTCCCCGTGGACGGCACGGTCACGCGAGGCGAGTCGCTCGTGGACCAGTCGAGCCTCACCGGCGAGTCGGTGCCGGTCACGAAGCGAGTGGACGACAGGCTGTTCGCGGGCACGCTCAACCAGCACGGCGCGCTCGAGATGCTCGCCACGCGCGTGGCCGCGAACAGCGCGCTGGCGCGCATCGTCGCGCTGGTCCGGCAGGCGCAGGAGGAGAAGTCGCGCGCCGAGGAGCTGGCCGAGGTGACCGGCCGCTACTACACGATCGTCGTCATCATCGGTGCCGCGCTCATGCTGCTCGTTCCGCCGCTCGCGCTCGGCCACGGCTGGCGCGACTCGCTCTACCGGGCCATGACGCTGCTGGTGGTGGCCTCGCCGTGCGCGCTCGTGATCGCCACGCCGGCCACGGTGCTGTCCGCGATCGCGAACGCGGCGCGCAACGGCATCCTGTTCAAGGGCGGCGCCTACCTCGAGGCGCTCGGCCGCGTGCGCGTGGTGGCGTTCGACAAGACCGGCACGCTGACCCACGGCCGCTTCGAGGTCACGGATGTGCTGCCCCTGGACGGGGTGGGCGAGCGAGAGCTGCTCGGCTGGGCCGCGAGCGCCGAGAAGCGCTCACCGCACCCTCTGGCGCAGGCCGTCGTGCGCGCCGCGGAGGCGCGCGGACTCCAGGTCGAGCCGGCCGACACGCTCACGAACCACCTCGGCAAGGGCTTGGTCGCGACCTCGGACGGCCAGTCGATCGAGGTCGGCACGCCCGAGCTGTTCGCCTCGCTCGGTGTCTCGCCGCCTGCCTCGGCGGTGGAGCACGTGCGGCGGCTCGCCGCCGACGCCAAGACCCCCATGATCGTGCGGCGCGGCCCGGCCTGGGGCGTGATCGCGGCCACGGACCGCGTGCGCGCGAGCGCCGCCGGCGCGATCCGCGACCTGCGCGCGGCGGGCATCCGCCGCGTGGCGCTCCTGTCCGGGGACAGCGACCACACGGTGCGCGCGATCGGCGAGAAGACCGCCGTGGACGAGCTGCACGGCAGGCTCCTGCCCGAGGACAAGGTGCGCGTGATCGGCGAGCTCGAGTCCCGGCACGGGCCCGCGGCGATGATCGGCGACGGCGTGAACGACGCGCCGGCGCTCGCCCGGGCGAGCGTCGGCATCGCCATGGGCGGCATCGGCAGCGACGCGGCCATGGAGAGCGCCGACGTGGTTCTCATGGGCGACGACCTGGCGGCGTTCCCCTACGCCGTGCGGCTCGCGCAACGGGCGCGCCGGGTGGTGACTCAGAACCTGCTCATCGCCACGGGCGTCATGGTCGCGCTCGTCGCCTGGGTGTTCGCCGGCCAGTACACGCCGCTCGGGCCGCTCAAGCTTCCGGTCGCGGTCTCCGGCCACGAGGGCAGCACGGTCGTCGTCATCCTGAACGGCCTGCGGCTGCTGCGGGGCCGCCGGGCGCGCTGAAGGCGCGCCGCGACCGTCACTCGAGCGCCGTCACCACCACGTTGTCGTAGTAAACCGTGCACTTGCCCACGCCGCCCGTGTAGGCGGGGAGCGCGATGCTGCCGGAGCGCCGCGCCGCACGCCCGTCCGTGCGGTCGAGCTTGAGCTCGCCGTTCACGAACACGCGGTAGCGGTGCCCCTTCGCCTCCACGCGCAGGTGCGTCCAGGTGCCGTTCGCGTTCGTGGCCGGGGCGCGGCCCATGGGCCACTCGTTCAGGTACATGACCACGTCCTGGTAGCCGCCGCCGCGCACGTCCACCCCCATGCCGGACTGGCCCTTGACGCGCACGACGACGCCCTTGTCCACGCCGCGCATCATGCACATGTCGAGGTCCACGGCGATGTCGGTCCACGCGGTGTCGCCGGTGTGGATGAGCGAGCGGAGCTGCTTCTGGTCGGGCAGGTCGGCGCGCAGCATGCCGCGCCAATGCGACCAGACGCCCGCCTGATCCGGCGACCAGCCCGCGAGGCCGCGGTCGGAGAAGTCGTCGGCGAACAGCACGCCGTGCGCGGGCCGCGACAGGCGCGGCGACGAGGACGGCATGGCCCAGCGCGTCTCGTCGGAGCTCGCGCCCAGGAGCAGCAGCGTGGCCGCGGCGAGCCCCGCCATCCGAGGCAGACTCATGTTCATCCTGTCACCCACCATCGCACCGAAGCCCCTCCGGCTCCAAACCTGCCTCGACGACGCAGGGTATCGGCGGGCGAGCGCTCGCTCGATAGCCGCCAGCTTCGCAAGGCCTTATCCGACTGCTCCGCCGCGGCTCGCGCGGCGCGCCGGTGGTGCCTCCCGGGGCCCGGTGTTAGCTTGCCGAGATATGGGCAAGAGGCGTCGCAACATCGCCATCATCGGCGTGCCGGTGGATCTGGGCGCGGGCCGTCGCGGCGTGGACATGGGCCCCTCGGCCGTCCGCATCGCCGACCTCGAGAAGCGGCTCGAGGAACTCGGGCACAAGGTCGAGGACCGGGGCGACCTGGACGTCATGATCCCCGAGACGCAGAAGGTCGGGACCGGGAAGCTCCGCTACAAGGCCCCGATCCTCGCCGCCTGCCAGGACCTCATGAAGGGCGTGGACCAGAGCCTGAACGAGGGGCGCATGCCGCTCGTGCTGGGGGGCGACCACAGCATCGCCATCGGTTCCGTGGCCGGCTCCACGAACTTCTACGCCGCCCAGGGCGAGTCGCTCGGGCTCATCTGGTTCGACGCCCACGGCGACGCGAACACGCCCGAGACCACACCGAGCGGCAACATCCACGGCATGTCGCTCGCGGTCGCGCTCGGCTTCGGCGACCCGGAGCTCGTGAACCTGGGCGGGCGGGCGCCGAAGGTGCAGCCGCGCAACACGGTCCTCATCGGCATCCGCGACCTGGACCCGGGCGAGCGCGACTTCCTCAAGAAGAGCGGCGTGACCTGCTACACGATGCGCGACCTGGACGAGCGCGGCATGCGCGACGTGCTGGACGAGGGCATCCGGCTCGCAAGCGACGGCACCGCCGGCATCCACCTGTCGTTCGACCTGGACGTGGTGGACCCCGAGGACGCGCCCGGCACCGGGACGCCCGTGTGGGGAGGGATCAGCTATCGCGAGGCCCACCTCGCGATGGAGATGCTCAACGACCGGGCGACCATCGTGGCGCTCGACCTGGTCGAGGTGAACCCGGTGCTCGACTCGCAGAACATGACCGGCATCCTCGCCGCCGAGCTGGCCCAGAGCGCACTGGGGAAGACGATCCTGTAGCCGCGCGGAAGGAGGCCCGATGCGGGCCACGCACGCGACCCTCGTCCTGCCGCTCGTCCTCGCGGCCTTCGCGGCTGTCCGATCCGTAGAACGCAGTCCGGCCCAGGCCGGGGTCGGCCCGCCCTCGGACAGCGCCGCGACCGTGGCGTGGATGCGGCGCGCGGCACACCGGTTAGAGACGACCGAGCCGCGCGAGTACGACGCGATCGTCCTCGCGGACTCGACGCACGCCACGCAGCCGAACCACCCGGACCGCTGAAGGCCGGGGGAGCAGCGCATGCGCGGCGGCTGGCGGAGGATCGGGATCCAGGCCCTGTTGTGGGCGGGGCCGCTCGGGACGGGCCTCGCGCTCGCCGTGCTGCTCGCGGCCGCGCCCTACTTCCGCGCCGGTCCCGACGTGCCCACGGCGGGCGACGAGCGCGCGTGGGGCGCGATGTGGCTTGCGCTCGTGCTCGTGGCGGCGGGGAGCCAGGTCGGGCTCGTCGCCACGCTCGTCTGGCTCGCCGACGTGTGGCAGCGCCGGCGCCGTCCGGGCGTGCTCGAGTGGGTGCGTGCCGCCGCGAACGTGCTGATCGCCGTGGGGTTCCTGTGGATGTGGTTCCGCTGACGCCGCCGCGGCGTCAACGCTCGCGCGCCCAGCGCCACAGCTCGGGGAGCGTCAGCTCCTTGCCGTACATGAGCATCCCGATCCGGAACGCCTCGCCTGCCGCGCGCCGCAGCAGCGTCGTGGAGATCCACAGCACCACGAGCCCCACCGGCACCTCCCAGGGCTGCACGGCCCCGACCATCATGCGCATGGAGAGCAGCATGGGGGAGAAGAGCGGCACGTGGCTCAACCCGATCACCCAACCCGCGTCCGGCGTGCGGAGCGCGGCTTCGGCGAAGAAGAACGGCACCATCGGCACGAAGAACAGGTAGGCCTGGATCTTCTGCGTGCTCTGAAGATCCTTTACGGTGGCCAGGACGAGCGCGAACAGCGCGCAGAACTGCACGAACCCGACGGTCGCGAACGCGAGCACGGTCGCGAGCATCGCCAGGTCGAGGCGGGGCAGCGCCGCCAGGCCCATGAACCCGGCGAAGAACACGAACGAGGCGCCCCACACCGCCGCCTGCAGCAGCCCGATCGCGGCGTAGGCGGCGACCTTGCCGTCGATCCACGACTGCGGCCGGATCGCCGACACGACCACCTCGGTCACCCGCTGCTGCTTCTCCGCGCTGATCCCGATGGCCATGTAGATGCCGGTGACGAACACGGACAGCACCATGAGGAGGAGCACGCCGAAGGCCGCGATGCGGTCGGCGCGCGAGACGCGCGAGGCCAGCACGCTGCGCTGAAACCACGCCAGCCCGCGGTCGAACGAGGCGAGCGTCGTGGAATCCAGGCCGTGGCCCGCCGCGCGCAGCAGCCGGGCGTGGCCCGCGAATCCCTCGCGCACGTCCCCGACCCAGCCCGGCGTGCCGCGGCGGACGATCACGCGCAGGCTCTCGCCCTCGAGCCAGCCGGTGGGCACGCGGACGGCGGCGTCCACCTCGCGCTCCGTGACCATGCGCTCGAGCGTCGCGTCGTCGGCGCCCGGCGGCGGCACCACCCAGGTGATGCGCGCCGGCGCGGGCACGGCCGTGCCGGCCGGCTGGACGATCGCCACCCGGTGCCGCTCCCGCTCACCGCGCGACTTGGCCCAGTTCGCGACGAACCCGCCGCCGAAGGCGAGCACGGGCACGAGCAGCGCCGAGATCACGAAGTCGGCGCGCTTGAGGAGGCGGAGCGTCTCCCAGCGCGCGACCGGCCACCACTCCGGCCTATGCACCGTCGCCTCCGCCCGTCGGCGCGCCGCCGGCGACCGCGCGCACGTAGATCTCGTGCAGGCGGAGCGGGCGCATCGTCACCCGGCGTACGGCGCCGAGCAGCGCGGCCTCGGCGAGGAGCGGCGAGACGTCCGCGCCCTCCGGCATCCGCACGTCCGCGCGCGTCGCGCCGCCCGCGTGCGCCTCGACGTCGGCAGCCGCGTCCGGAGCGCGCGCGAGCAACCGCCGCACGATCTCCCCGGGCGCGAGCCCGTCGCGCGGGTGGAGCTCGAGGCTCAACACCTCGCCGGCGCCGCCGGCGGCGCGACGCACCTCGGCGAGCGTGCCGGCGAGCAGCGCGCGGCCGCGGGCGATGAGCAGGAAGCGGTCGCACAGCCTTTCCACCAGGTCCAGGTGGTGGGCCGAGAGGAGCACGGCGGCGCCGCGGTCGCGCTGCTCGCGGATCAGCTCCATGAAGCGCTCCTGATTGAGCGGGTCGAGCCCCGCGAACGGCTCGTCCAGCACCGCGAGCGCCGGCTCGTGCAGCACGGCGCCGGCGAACTGCACCTTCTGCTGGTTCCCCTTGGAGAGCGTGTTGAGCTTCGCCTTGAGCTGGCCGCCGAGCTCGAGCCGCTCGAGCCAGGCCCTGCCGGCGCGGCGCGCGGCCGCCACCGGCATGCCGCGCAACGTGCCCAGGTACTCGAGTGTGTCGAGGAGGGTGGCGTCCTCGTAGAGCCCGCGCTCCTCGGGCAGGTAGCCCACGCGCGCGCGCTCAAGGCGGTCGCTCCCCTCGAAGCGCACGTCGCCGCGGTCGGGGCGCGTGATGCCGAGGATCATCCGCAGCGTCGTGGTCTTGCCGGCGCCGTTGGGCCCGAGGAAGCCGAAGATCTCGCCCCGGCGCACCTCGAACGACAGCTCGTCCACCGCGACCAGGTCGCCGAAGCGCTTGACCACCGAGCCCACCACGAGCGGCGCGTCCATGGTGAGGCAGCCTACCAGCGGCGCGTGGTCCGCGCCCGGCGCCTTTCCCCGGCCGGCCGTGCGCTACTGCTCGTTGATCTTCTCCATCACGTGCGCCATCGCGCGATCCGCGGCGGTGGCGAGCAGCGTCTCGTAGCCCTCGTAGTTCTCCTCACCGATCGACTTCTTCTTGAACGTCGCTACCTCGGCGGCTTTCTTCAGCCGGAGCACGGCGTCCACGTAGCACTGCCCCTCTTTGTACTGCACGTACATCACACCTTCCTTCCTGGGGATCGGATTCGGGCCATAGAGCATGATGTGGATGTCGGTGAGATGCACCTTCTTCTCGTCCGACGCCGAGCCGTTCTTGACGAGGAGCACCGCGTCCGCGCCGAGCGCCCGGCGCAGGTCCTCGAGGCTCGCGCCGATGGAGGGGTCCGTCGCGGCAGGGTGCGCAGGCAGCAACCGATACCCGGGCGCCACCGCCGATTGCTTGAGCTCCTTCCCGCTGGCCGCGGCCTTCTGGATGCCGCCGATCGCCCCGAGCAGCAGGCGCGCGGCCATGCTCATCTTGAGTTCGTAGTCCGTGTAAGCCTTGCGCTTCTCGGCCGAATCCAGGAACTGTTCGTGCGTCAGGAGCTCCATGCCGTGCCGGCTCATGGCCTCGCGCAGCGCGGGAAGGCCGCGCTCGTAGTAGCGGTCGGCGAAGTGGCTGGCGCCGTCCTGCGTGAGCCAGGTGAACGTTCGCGTCGAGGAGTAGTAGCTGCCGGTGGCCTTGCCCTCATCGGCCACGTAGAACGACACGAGCGCCACGCGCCTGGGTGGCCCGTCGAGCTTCGCGAGGTTCGGGGTCGGCCCCTCGCCCTTCTCGTTCGGGGCCGAGCCCTTCGTGATCTGCACCCGCTTCGCCAGATCCTCCCCGGCGGCGATGTCCTGGAGCGACTCGCCGGCTCGAGCCGGGGTCGAGATCGCAAGAGCGATCGCTGTCAGGGTCACCGCGTGCCGCGTGATCGGCGTCTTCATGATTCCCCTCCCCTCGAACGTGGGTCCATGCAGCTCGATGACACGGGCTCTTCTCCACGGGCTCATGGATCGAGGATACAACGGGATCGCCGGGCGTCATGACGGCCCGGGTGGCGGGCGGCTCGGCGTCTGCCGGGCCTCGTCACACCCGCGTGCCGCGCACCAGGCGGGCGAGCGCCGCGCCGAGCGTCGGGTGCGCGTCGAACGCGCGTACGAACGCGTCCTCGCGCACCCCTCCCTTGGCGCGGATCGCGCCCGCGGCCGCGGCGCGGTCGGCGACGCTCCACCGGCCCACGCCCGGCAGCAGCGTGACGAGCGGCGCCCAGCGGCTCCACGCGTGGCGCTCGGCCACGCTCCAGCCCCGGAACGAGCGCACGCCGAACCGCGCGGCGGCCTCGCGCTCGCACGACTCCTGCGCCCGGGCACGCTCGCCCGCGAAGCGGCGCGCCACGAGCCGCGACGCCGCGATCCCGGCCGAGGCGAGCGGCAGCTCGCCGATCACGTCGCGCCGCGCGGGGCCCGGCGACCAGTAGAGGTTCGCGCGCGCGAGCCGGCGCAGCACGGCCGGGCTCGAGCGGTGGCGCGGCCGGCGCGCCATGTGCGCCAGCTCGCGCTGCATGAGCGCGTGCACGGCCGGATCGCGCGGGCGGAAGCCCAACTTCTGGTAGAACCACCACGCGCCGGACTCGATGGCCTCGTCGTTCCCCTCGCCGAGCTGGTAGGGGAAGATCGTGAACGTGTCGGCGCCGAACAGCGCCCGCGTCATGCCGAGGACCTTCCCGTAGACGGGCCCCGCCTCGGCGCCGCGGAACGTGTCGAACACGTTGTACGCGATCTCGGCGGAGCGGTAGAGCGCGCTCGTCAGCACGTAGCCCACCGGCACGCCGTTCTTGAGCGTGAGGAAGCCGTACACGGCCTCGAGCAGGAGCCGGCGTTCGGGGAGCGCACCGATCATCAGGAACTCGAGCCCGTCGCCGCAGTCCACGCGCCGCACGTCGCGCGGGTCGCCCCAGGCGAACACGTCCAGGTCGCGGCTGCGCGTGACCATGCAGTCGCGCGCCAGCGCGAGCGCCCGCTCGCCCTCGCGCGCGGTGAGCGCACGCACCGAGCGCGGCGGTGTCCCCGCGGCGCGCGCGAGGTCCGGCCGGCCCGCGAACGGGCCGCGCTGGAAGCGGACGCTCCGCACCGGCCAGCGCTCCCGCGTGCGCGACGGGGTCGTGGCGTCGCCGCGCAGCACGTACGGGAGGTCGAGCCCGTCGAGCACGCGCTCGAACACCGCGTCGTCGGGGAGCCGCGCGGCGAACGCTCGCGCCACGAACGCGCCGTCGGCCTCGGCCGAAGCCTTGAGCTGCGCGAGCCAGCCGCGCGGGCCCAGGTCGTATTCGTCGAGCCCCGGCACCTCGGCCTCGAGCGCGAGCAGCGGCAGCCACGCCTCGAGCGCGTCCGGGTCCTCGAGCGCGTCCCAGTCCACCTCCAGCCGCCGCGGCCAGCGCGCCGCGAGCCGGCGGGCGGTGGGGGCGAAGAACGGGAAGCGGAGGTCGCAGCCGGCGATCCCGGAGTCCGCGAGGGCCGCCGCGTGGCGGCGGAGGTCGCCCCGGCGGCCGAAGCCCGCGAGCGCCCGCTCGGCGAGCGTGAGCGTCGCGCGATCGTCGGGGTAGGCGCGCGCGGCGAGCAGCAGCTCGTGGAGCCGGTGCACGTGGGCGGCGGTCGGGAGCCGCGCACGCACGAGCCGCGCGAGCAGCCCGCGGCGCCCGCTCGCGGCCTCGGGGCCGAAGCTCCAGCGCAGCGACTCGAGCCGCGCGAGCGCGCGCGCGGCGCCCGCGGCGGGCCGCGCGCCGCTCAAGGGAACGCGTGCCGCGGGCCGGCCCCCCGCGCGGCGCGGAGCGCGGCCGTACCCCGCGGCGGCCGGCTCACTTCACCCACCGGTCGAACCAGTCCGCCTGGCGCCGGAACCAGTCCGCGCGGTGGCGCGGCTCGAGGATCGAGTGGCGCTCGCGCGGGTAGCGCACGAGCTCGGTGGGCACGCCGAGCGCCTTGAGCGACTGGTACGTCTCCTGCGCCTGCGGGAACGGGATGCGCTGGTCCGCCTCGCCGTTCAGCACCAGCGTCGGCGTCCTCGCGCGCTGGATGTGGGCGATCGGCGAGCTGCGGCGCCACTTCTCGAACGACTCCCACGGCCGGCCCTCGAATTCGTAGGCGCGGTACTGGTGTACGTCGCTCTGCGCCCACAGCGACGCCAGGTTCGGCGCGCCGGCCGAGACCACCGCGGCGTCGTAGCGGTCGGTGTGCGTGATCGCCCACGCGGTCAGATAGCCGCCGTAGCTGTGCCCGAACACGCCGAGCCGGGCCGGGTCGGCGAGGCCGCGGCGCACGAGCTCGTCCACGCCGCTCTCCACGTCGCGCCAGTCCTGCCCGCCCCAGTCGGCGCGCTTGCGCAGCATGAACGCGGTGCCGTAGCCGCCGCTCGAGCGGAAGTTCGGCAGGAACACCTGGTAGCCGCGTCCGGCCATGTACTGCGCCATGACCTGGAAGCCGAGCCCGTAGCGCGACTGGTACGGGCCGCCGTGGAGCAGCACGAGCGTCTTGAGCGCGGCGCGCTCGGGCGCGCCGGCCGGGCGCACGAGCACGCCCTCCACCGGGACGCCGTCGTCGCTCGTCCAGCGCACCGTGCGCGTGGGCGCGGGCGTGCACGCGGCCGCGGCGGCGTTCACGCGCGAGACCGCGCGGCCGGGCGCGCCCGGGTGGTCGGCGGTGTGGAGCTCGAGCGGCCGGTCCCACGCCGAGGCGACGTAGGCCACCAGGCTTCCCGGCCCGGCGACGAGCGGCCCCGAGGCCTCGCCGCGCAGGTCCGGCCCCAGCTTCACGCCGCCGCCCGCGCGCGCGACGGCCGCCACGCGCGTGCTCGCTCCCTGCTGGCTCAGGAAGAACAGCGTATCCGAGGTCGCGTTCCACACCGGCGGCGCCGCGTCCTCGTCCAAGTCCCGGGTCAGGTCCACGGCCGGACCGCCGGCCGCGGGGGCGAGCCACAGCGACGTCTTCTCCACGTGCTTCGTGCGATCGCGCGTGCCGGCCCAGGCGAGCCAGCGGCCGTCGGGGGACCAGGCCGGCGCCGCCTCGGGGAGCACGTCGAGCCGGCGCACGCCGTCGCGCCCCGGCGCCGCGGCCCCGGCCGGCACGAGCGCGAGGTCGGTGAGGTTGCCGTCGTCGGCGGCGCCGGTCGGGTTCCACAGGAACGCGATCCAGCGCGAGTCCGGCGACCAGCGCGGCTCGGCCACCATGAAGCGGCCGGACGTGAGCCGGCGCTGCCGGCCGCTCGCGAGATCCAGCACCCAGAGGTGGTTGAACTGGGGGATCTCGTCCTCGACGACGTGATCGCGCTTCTGCTTGCGCCACTCCTTCACGCGCGCCGGCAGCGTGTCCAGCATCGTGAACGCGATCGAGCGGCCGTCCGGCGACCAGCGCATCTCGCCCACGGACTCCGCGAACGGCCCGAGCTTCCACGGTTCGCCGCCGCGGAGCGGCAGGAACCAGATGGACGGCCTGCCCTCGTCGCTGTCGCGCGGCGAGAGGAACCCGAGCGTGTCGCCGCCTGGCGAGAACTGCGGCGCGTAGTCGTGTTTCGCGTGGCGCGTCAGGCGGCGGCAGCTGTCGGTGTCCGCCTCCCACAGCCAGACATCCTGGTTCGTGGCGTTCTCCGCCGTGTCCGGCGCGCTCACGACGAACGCGAGGCGCCGGCCATCGCGCGACCAGGTCAGGTGCTGCACCTGCCGCATCGTGATCGCGTGCTCGAGCGAGAATGTGCGCGGCGCGCTCGCGGCGGTGGCGGGGCAGGGAGCGCCGAGCGCGAGGCCTAGGGCGAGCGCGGCGGCGGTGCGGCGCGGGCGTCGGGGCATGGGGGCTCCGGGTGGGGCGGCGGTCCGGGCGCGCGAGCCTAGCAGAACGCCGGGGCCGGGCGGCCATGACGCCCGGCCCCGGCATCAGCGCTAGCGCGTGCCGTCCTCGATGGCGGGCTTCACCACCACCCGGTGCGCCACGGGCCGCCCCGCCTCGTCCCGCCAGTACACGGTGACGCGGGCGTCCTTCCCGACGTCTCCCGCGGACCGCATGCCGGCGTGCCGGGCGAACACCATCTGCTTCGGCGTCTTGCCGGCCTTCTCGACCGTGATCGAGGCCTCGTCGAGCGCGACCACCGTGCCGGTGAACTGGCGGTAGCCGGCGCTCTTCGTGCTGGTCGCGGCCGTGCGCGCCTCGCGCTTCGCGGCCGCCGCGGCGGGCGCCGCGGCCGTCACGAGCGGTGCGGCCAGCAGCGCCGCCAGCGCGAGCCGCGCGAGCCTGCGTGCGTGCTGCATTCGTCTCACCTCCCCTCGGCTGCACGGGGGCCGGGGGTCGCACGAGGTTCGCATGCGCGCGCGCGGCGGGACAACCGGGAACGCGCGCGGGTCCGGCGTGCACGATGCCGTGCGCGGCGTGGCCACGCGGGGCGCCCGCGGCCCGCGCACCCGCGGGCCCGCCCGATCGCTGCCGGTGGCCACGGTGTTCACGTCGCGCGCGAGTCGAGCGCCGTCCATGCCGGCGGCAGGGTGGAACGCCCGTCACGGGTCCGGACCCGGCCGAGGCGCCCGCACGCCGGAGTCGGATCAGGCGTCCTTCGCCTCCGCATACATCGCGAGCGCGCGCTCGCGGCGCTCGGCGTGGTCCACGATCGGCGCGGGGTAGTGCTGGCCCAGCGTGACGCCCGCCTCGGCGAGCATCCGCGGCGGCGCTTCCCACGGGCGGTGGACGTGCGAGTCCGGCAACTTCGCCAGCTCGGGGCACCAGTGCCGAACGTACTCGCCGGCGGGGTCGTAGTGCCTGCCCTGCGAGACCGGGTTGAAGATGCGGAAGTAGGGCGCGGCGTCCGTGCCGGTGCCGGCGGTCCACTGCCAGCCGCCGTTGTTGCTCGCGAGGTCGCCGTCCACCAGGTGGTTCATGAACCAGCACTCGCCGCGACGCCAGTCGAGCAGCAGGTCCTTCGTGAGAAAGCTCGCCACGATCATGCGTACGCGGTTGTGCATGAGCCCGGTCGCTGTCAGCTCGCGCATGCCCGCGTCCACGATCGGGTAGCCGGTGCGCCCGGCGCACCACGCGGCGAACTCCGCGTCCGTGCCGCTCCAGGCGAGACGGTCGTAGGCGCGGCGGTACGCGCCGTGCTCGACGTGCGGGTGGTGCCAGAGCACGTGCGCGAAGAAGTCGCGCCAGCGGAGCTCCTGCTCGAACTTCTCCGTGTGCGGCGCGAGCCGCGGCCCGGCCGCGGCCGCCTCGCGCACGGCGTGGAGCACTCGGCGGACACCGATCGTGCCGAACTTGAGGTCGGCCGAGAGCCGCGACGTGGCCGGCGCCGCGGGCCGGTCGCGGTCGCTCGCATAGCGCGCGAGCCCCGCGCCCGGCTCCGCGCCCGTGCCGCCGAGGAAGCGCTGGAGCCGCCGGTGCGCGTGCGTCTCGCCCGCCGGCCACGGCTCGCTTGCGGGCTCCGTGAAACCCAGCCGCTCGAGCGTGGCGAGCCGCGGCGAGGGCAGCTCGTGCGGCGCGAGCTTCTCCACGCGCGCGTGGGGCTCCGGCACGGGCAGCGCCTCGCATGCCTTCCGGAACGGGGTGTAGACCGTGTACGCGCCGCCGGCGCGCGTCGTGACGTGGCCGGGCGGCACGAGCAGCCGGTCGTGGAAGCGCTTGACCTGGAGACCCGCTTCGCGCAGTGCCGCTTCGACCCGGTCGTCGCGCGCGCGCAGCGCCGGCTCGTACTCGTCGTTCCAGTAGACCGCGTCGGCGCCCGCGGCGCGCGCGGCGCGCACGAGGGTCCCGACCGGGTCGCCGTGCGCGAGCGCCAGACGTGAGCCGCGCGCCGCGACCGCGGCCGACAGCTCGGCGAGCGCGCCCAGCACGAAGCGCACCCGTGTCGCGGCCATGTCGGGCCGCGTGAACCACGCCGGGTCGCTCGCGTAGAACGGCACCACGTCGCCCGCCGCGTCGTGCGCCGCCTCGGAGAGCGCGGGGTTGTCGTCGAGCCGAAGGTCCTTCCGGAACCAGTGCAGGATGCGCATCCGGCAGAGACTAGCCGAAGCGCTCCCACGAGGAGCCGGCCGGTTCAGCCGCCAGAACGGTCCACGCGGCAGCTGTAGCAGCCCGGGCGCGCATGATGGACGTGCAGGCGGGCCGCCGGGGGTTCGGCGAGCAGGCGCCCGACCGCCGCCTCGAACGCGTGGCCATCGGGGACCACCGCGTCGTGCGATCCTCCTTCACAGCGGCAGTGCCTCCTGGCGCGGGAGCGGCGTGAAGCTCGCGCCCTCGTGCGCGAGCAGCCACTGCTTCATGAGGAGTCCGCCGCCGTAGCCCCACAGCGTGCCGTCCGCGGCGATCACCCGGTGGCAGGGGACGAACACGGCCACGGGGTTCGCACCGTTGGCGGCCGCGACCGCGCGCACCGCGCTCGGCCGGCCCACGGCGGCCGCGAGCGCCGAGTACGAGCGCGTCTCGCCGGCCGGGATCGCTCGCAGCGCGGTCCACACCGCGCGCTGGAAGTCCGTGCCTAGCAGCCGAACGGGCTGCTCGTCGAGCGCGCCGAGCTCGCCGGCGAAGAAGCGCGCGAGGCGGGTGGCCGCCCCGGCGGCGTCCGCGGAGGTCCGCGTGGCGAGCGCCCCGAGGTGCCGGGCGAAGTGGCGAGCGACCGGATGGCCGTCGCCGAAGCGGCCGTCGAGCGTGAGCGCGACCAGCTCCCGCTCCAGCCCGAGCAGGGCCAGCGGGCCGACGGGGGACTTCGCGATCGTGATTTCCAGCGTCATGGGCCTTCCTTCCCTTGTGCGGCGAAGATTGTGGTTGGCCGACGGCGAGCGCGTAAGTCGTTGTGGCTCAGGGCCAGCCCCCGCGCGGGAGATGGCTGCGGAGTCGATCCCAACAATCTTCACCGCACAATCCATCCTTCCCTTGTGCGGCGAAGATTGTGGTTGGCCGACGCCGAGCGCGTAAGTCGTTGTGGCTCAGGGCCAGCCCCCGCGCGGGAGATGGCTGCGGAGTCGATCCCAACAATCTTCACCGCACAACCCAAGTCGTTGTGGATCAAGGCCCGCTCCCGCGCGGGGGCGGGCCACGGAGTCGATTCCAACGACCTTCACCTCACAACTCTCGGGTCGCCAGGACGCCGGCTGCGGCGCGGCTCCGGCTCGGTCCACAGCGCGATCACCGCGTACGCGCGCCACGGCCGCCAGCGCTCGGCCCGCTCGCGCACCTCGCGTGTGCCGGGCAGCCGCCCGCCGCGCGCGAGTGAGCGACGCACTCCCAGGTCGCCGGCGGGGAACGCGTCGGGTTCGCCGAGCGCGCGCATCGCGAGGTAGTGCGCGGTCCACTCGCCGATGCCGGGCAGGCGCGTGAGCTGCTCGACGGCGTCGTCCAGGTCGCGGAACCCGCCCAGGTCCAGCACGCCGCTCGCGACCGCCTCGGCGAAGCCCCGGAGCGCCGCGGCGCGCGCGCGTGGGAGGCCGAGCCTCTCGAGCGGCGCCCGCGCCACCGCGGCCGGACCCGGGAACACGTGCGTGAGCGCGCCGTCGGCCGGGTCGAGCGGCGTGCCCGCCGCGGCTGCGAGCCGGCCCGCGAGCGTACGCGCGGCCGCCACGCTCACCTGCTGGCCGAGCAGCGCGCGCACGCCGGCCTCGAACGCATCGAACGCGCCCGGCACGCGCACGACGCGCCCCTCGAGCGCGCGCGCGAGCCGCGGGTCGCGCGCGAGCCATGCCGCGACCGGTTCCACGTCCGCGTCCAGGTCGAACATCCGCATGACGCGCGCGATGAGCCGCGGCAACGCGGCGGCGGGTGCCGGCGAAGCGCCGCTCCCCGGCGGCAGGCGCAGCGTGACACCGCGCGCCTCCGGCCGCACCTCCAGCACCGCGGCGCTGGCGTCCAGCGCGAACGTGCGCCGGTACGCGCCGCCGCCCACCTGCTCGACGCCCGGGATCGCCCGCGCCGCGAAGAACGCCAGCAGCGGCGCCGGATCGAACGGCCCGCGCGCCGGCAGTCGCAGCTCGAGCGCGCCATCCGCGGGCCCCCCCGCCCGCCGCCGGAGCGCGCCCGGCGGGCGCGCGAACGCCTGCTGTACGCCCGCGCGCATGCGGCGCGCGCTCCCGTAGCCGGCCGCCGCCGCGACGTCCTCCATGGGCAGCGCGGTCTCCTCGAGCAGCCGGCGCGCGAGATGCGCGCGGCGCGTGCGCGCCACGTCGAGCGGCGCGGCGCCGACGTGGCGCTCGAACAGCTCTCGCAGCCAGCGCGACGTGACGCCGAGCCGGCCCGCGAGCGTCTCGAGCGAGCCGTCCGCGAGCGCGCCCTCGTCCATGAGCCTTAGCGCGCGGGTCACGGTCGCGGCCGTGCCCGGCGCGACCGGGCTCCCCGGCGCGCGGTCCGGCCGGCAGCGGAGGCAGGCGCGGTAGCCGGCCGCCTCGGCCGCCGCCGCGGACGCGTAGAAGCGCGCGTTCCGCCGCGCCGGCAGCCGCGCCGGGCAACCGGGGCGGCAGTAGATGCGCGTCGACGCCACCGCGAGCACGAAGCGGCCGACGAAGCGCGCGTCGCGCGCCGCCACGGCGCGCCAGCAGATCTCGGGGTCCAGGGCCATGGCCCGAGCGATACCACGGGCGGGCCCGCCCCGGCGGACGTTTTCGGAAGGATGTGCGGCGAAGCTCGTCGGACCCGGGGTCCATGGCGGTTGCAGCCCCAGGCCGCGTGGGATTCCCAGGGATCCAGGCGGCCAGGCGCGCCGCCCGACGATCTTCGCCGCACAAGCAATCGGAACCGTCTCGCGGGGCTCGCCGGGCGCGTCAGCGCGCGGGGCGGAAGCGGCCGAGCACGAGCACCGGCGTGCGCGCGAGCACCTCCGGCGCGGCGCCGCCGGCGGCGGCGGCCGCGATGTCGCCGAGCGCGGCGCGCTCGAGCGACGGTCGCCACGCCGCGTAGACGTAGCCGTCGCGCGCCGTGGCCGGCGAGCCGCCCGGGCCGAGTTGTGACGGGCGGAGGAAATTGCGGCGCAGGCCCTGGCGCAGCGACGGCGGCGGCCGCTCCCACACGACGAGCGGCGCGCCCGGCGGCGAGACGCGCACGACCGCCTCGGCCACGGCGCGCGCGTTCAGCCACGGCTCGAGCGCGGGCAGCACGGCCACGTGCAGCACCGGCGCGCCGGCCGCCGCCGGCAGCGCGAACAGTCCGACCGCGAGCCGGCGCACGCCGCGCAGGTCCGCGAGCAGCGGCGCCCAGCTCGCGAGGAACACGACCACGGCGAGCATCCGCACCGGCGCCGCGGGCGCGCCGAGCCGCAGCGACAGCAGCACGCCACCGATCGCGAACGCGGTGCCGAGCAGTGCGAGCCAGCGCGTCGCATGCGTGAGCGCCCGGCCCGACGCCGCGCCCTCGAGCACGCGGTCCGTGAACCGCCCCACGAGCAGCGCGATCGAGGGCAGCACCGGCAGCGCCGCGGTGAGCGGCGGTCCCGGGTAGAGCGCGATCGTCGCGCACGCGGTGAGTGCGAGCGCGAGCAGCAGGTGCTCCACGCGCTCGGCGTCGAGCGGCGGCCCCGGCTTCGGGCGCGCACGCCGCAGCCGGAGCGCCGCGTCCGCGAGCGCGGCCGCGAGCAGCGGCGTCCACGGGAAGCTCGCGACGACCGCGAACGAGAGCGCGAGCGGGATCGAGGCGAGCACGCCCTCGCGCGCGCCCGACGCGTACGGGAACCACGGCATCTGCGCGAGGAACGCTCCGCCGTGGATCGCGAGCTCGACCCCGTACCACGGCAGGCAGACGCCGGCGAGGATCAGCGCGCCCGCGAGCGGATCCAGGCGCCGCCAGCCCGTGTGCTGGCGCGCGAGCGCGAAGTACAGCGCGAACCCCGCCACCGGCCACAGCGCCGGCAGCGGCCCGCCGGAGAGCGCCGCGCCGCCGTACGCGAGCCAGCCGAGTGCGACCGACACGCCCGCGTGGCGCGCCTTCCCGGTGAGCACGCCGAGCCAGGCCGCGATGCCGAGCCACGCGAACAGCGACGCCAGCAGCTGTCCGCCGTCGGCGCGCGCCGCGACCGGCACGCCGGTCATGCTCGCGAGCGCGCACGCGGCGAGCCAGCCCGTGCGCGCGCCGAACACGCGCGTGCCCGCGAGCGCCACGGCGAGCGCGAGCGCCACCGCGAGCGCCGCACGCACCGCGCGCGAGGCGGCGACGTGGCCGGCCGAGCTCTCCGAGCGCGTCCACGCGCGCGGGACCACGAGCCGCGTCAGCACGTCCGGCGCGTAGCCGGGCAGCGGCTTCTCGAAGAACGGCTCGTGCGCGTAGAGCGGCGTGAGCCACTCACGACCCGCGGTGGACTCGCGCGCGGTGAGCATGTCGCGCGCCTCGCGCACGTCGAGCGCGTCCACCGCGGCGAGCCCGGGCAGCAGCGTGAGCGCGAGCAGCGCCGCGAGCGCGAGCGGCAGCAGGCGCGTCACGCGCTCACTTCACGTACGCGAAGCGCCGTACCAGCGTCCTCCCGAGCGCGTGCAGCCGCACGAAGTAGAGCCCGGGATCGAGCGCGCCGGCCCTGCCGTCGAGCGAGTGCCGCCCGGCGGGGAACGTGCCATCCGCTGGCACGAGCAGCTCGCGCCCCTGCACGTCCAGGACGCCGAGGCGCACGTTCGCCTCGTGCGGCAGCGCGAAGCCGAACCGGAGCGTGCCGCGCGCCGGGTTCGGCCACACCGGCGCGAGCGCGACCGCCGTGACCGGTCCGCCGTCCACGCCGGTGGGGTCCGCGATCGAGAACACCGCGTCCGAGACGTCCTGCGCACTGTTCGAGGCCGCGTCACGTGCGGTCGCGCGCAGCAGCGCGTTCGAGGTCACGGGGCCGGTCACGGTCCAGTTGTACGCGCCGCTGTTCGCGAGCCCGCTCGCGACCGGCTCGTACGGCCCACCCGCGCCGGCGCGCGACAGCTCCAGGTCCACCGATGTCACCGCCGCGTTGTCCGAGGCGCTCCACGTGAGCGCCGCGTTCGTGCCCACGGTGAGCACGTCCGCCCCGTTCGGCGAGGTCACGGCGACGAGCGGCGGCGCCACGTCGAGGAACGTGGACGTGACGGTCTTGTCGGCGTCCATGAGCAGGTTCTCGGGGTTCGTGCTCCCGGTGAGGTCGCCGCTCCAGGCCGAGAACGCCCAGCCCATGGCCGGGAACGCCTCGAGCTGGACCGAGGAGCCGTTCGCGTAGCTCGGCTGGTCCGGTGTCTTCGACACCGAGCCGCCGCCCACGACGTTCACCGTGAGCGCGCGCGCGACGCCCGCGAAGCTCGCCGCGATGGTGTGGTCCGCGGTCACGTTCGTGAACGTGTACTGCGCCACCGCGCCGACGCTGCCGGCGTCCACGAGCACGTCCGCGATCGCGAAGCCCGCGTCCGGCGTGATGTCGAACGTCTGGTCGGCACCCGGCGCCACGGACACCGCGCCGGAGGGCGCGATGCCGCCGCCCGCGCCGGCGCTCGCCGTGATCGTGAAGCTGGGCGCGTTGCCGACCGCGAACTCCGTGCCGGGCGTGGCCGACGAGAGCCCGGTGACCTGCGTGCTCGTGGCCGTGAGCGCGCCGGGCGCGAGGCTCGACCAGGCGCTGCCGTTCCAGACCCGGGCGAGAAACGTGTTCGGGTCCGCACCGCCGTCCAGGTCGGAGGCCGCGAAGTGAAGCGTCGCGCTCCAGGTCGCGCCCGCGGCGCTCGCCGGCGCGAGCGTCCAGCGGCGGTTCGCGGACCGCGCCGGGTCGATGCCTGAGCCTGCGAGGCTCGGGTGGTCGCCCGCGTCGGAGCGCGCGGTCAGGTTGAAGCCGGCGCCGGCGCCCGAGCCGGCGACGACGACCGGCGCGTAGGTCGCGGCATCGCCCACGTCGAGCGAGCCCGAGAACGCGCCCGCGGCGTACGTCTTCCGCAGCGTGCCCTCGACCCAGCCGGTGCCCTGCCCGGCGCCGCTCGCGGCACCCGTGGCCGTCAGGTTCAACGTGCGCGCGCCGGTCTTCAGGTTGCCGGCGAGGAACGAGAGCGGGCCGTTCAGCGTCCAGTCGGTGACGAGCGCCACGCCGGCCGGGTTGTTCAGGCGCACGGTCGCGTTCGAGGTGTTCGCGAACGCGCCCTGCACGTCCACGGACTGGAGGCCCGGACCGTCGAAAGTGAACACCGGCGAGCCGGAGGCGGGGTTCAGGCCCAGCGTCGCGCCCGCCTTCACGTGCACGTCGCCGCGCACGAAACCGCCGCCCGTCAGGTTCAGGTTCAGGGTGCCCTGCGACACGGTGAGGCTGTCCACCGTGAACGCCGTACCGCCCGTCGCCGAGACCGTGGTGGCGTTGTTGTACTCGAAGTCGGCGTACGTGCGGCCCGACATGGACGGCGAGATCGGCCCGTCCACCCGGTAGCGGCTGCCGGCGAGGAACGTGACCACCGAGGACGGCGCCGAGGCGCCGAATGGGTTCGCTCCCGCGATGTGCTGGTAGAGCGAGCCGGACTGGAACTCGACCGAGCCGAGCGACGTGGTCCCGAACGGGTTGCCCGAGAAGCTCACGCCCGTCTGGCACAGCGAGCCGGCGCGGTAGGCGAGCGCGTTCGGGTCCGTCGCCGTGAGCCGGTGCGCGCCACTCGCGAGCACCGTGGCGCCGTCCACCCGCCCGGTCGCGCCCGAGCCGAGCGCGAGGGTCACCGCCTGCGAACCTGAGAGCTGGAGCGTCGAGCCGGCGGCGACGCTCAGGTTCGGCGGGCTGCCGCCCGCGAGCGTCACGGTCACGGGCGCGCTCGCCTGGAACGCGACGTTCGTGTTGCCGCTCACCTGGATGCTCGCCACGGTCTGGCTCTGGACGTTCGTGACGATCGCTGATGCCGCGCCGTTGTCGAAGATCAGCACATCGTTCACGGCCGGCGCGGTGCGCGTCGGCGTCCAGTTCGTGGCCGTGGACCACGACGCCGTGCCGGTCTGGTTCCAGGTGTAGACGTGTTGGCCGAAGTTCGCGGTGACGCTCTTGTTCGCGTCCATCGTCAGGTTGAGCGGGTTCGCGCTGCCCGAGGCGCCGCCGGTCCAGAAGTCGAAGTTCCAGCCTCCGGCGGGCGTGGCCGTGAGCTGGACGATCGTACCGTGGTCGTAGGCGGGTTGGTCGGGCACGGGCGTCACGGTGCCGCTGCCCACGGTGCCGAGCGTGAGCGTGTACGTGTTGATCGCGAAGCTCGCCGCTATCGTCTGGTCGGCGGTCACGGGCGCGAACTGGTAGGACGTCACCGCGCCCACCGAGACGCCGTTCACGAGCACGTCCAGCACGTGGTAGCCGGTGGCCGGAGTCATCGTGAACGACGGCGTGCTGCCGTTCGCCACCGACACAGCGCCGCTCGGCGCGATCGTGCCATTCGGGCCGGCCGTGGCGGTGATGACCCAGCCGGTGATCGCGAAGTCCGCCGCGCTCGAGTCCGAGCCTACATTGCCGCTGCCATCCACCGCCCGGACCCGCACGCGCGCCTGCGTCGTCACCGCGAGCGGCACGGTCCAGTTGTACGAGCCCGAGTTCGCGATGCCGGTGGCGATCGCGGTCGGGAAAGTGGCCCCGCCGTCGGTCGAGAACGCGAGGTCCACGGATGCCACGACGATGTCGTCGGTGGCGGTCCAGGTGATGACCTGCGACGATCCCGCGGCCCAGCTCTCGCCGCCGTCCGGCGACGTGACGTCCACGAGCGGCGGCTGCGTGTCGGGCGTGCCGAGGATCGTGAGCGTCTGGCCGTTCGACGTCCCGCCGCCCGGCGCCGGTGTGAACACGGTCACCGTCTTCGTCGCGCCGGCCGCCTGATCGGTGGTCGTGATGATGGCGGTGAGCTGGGTGGGGGAGACGTACGTCGTCGCGCGGTCCGAGCCGTCCAGCCGCACGACCGAGCAGGTCGAGAAGCCGGAGCCGTTCACGGTGAGCGAGAACTGCGGGTCGCCCGCCGCGCGCACGCTGGGCGCGATGGACGCCGTCGCCGGCGCCGGCTTCACCGCTGCGACCGCGAACTGGTTGCCGCTCGAGGACTGCGCGTTCGTGAGCACGACCTGCACGTCGCTCGCGCTCACGCGCGTCTGCGACGTGGCGCCCGTGCCGGCGACCGCGTCCACGTTCGTGCCCCCGGGCGGCGCGACCACGACCACGTCGTAGGTGCCGGACTCGAGGTAGCCGAAGTTGTACTGGCCGAGCACATTCGTGGTGGTCGTGCCGACCGTGGTCACGCCCTGCATGAGGTTCACGGTGACGCCCGCGAGCGCCACCCGGTCGCCGGTCGTGGCCGCCGAGCCGTCGCAGTCGTCCGAGACGGTGCCGAACACCTGACCGTACGTGTACGTGAGCTTGTTGATCCAGGTCCCGAACGTGTTCGTGCCCTTCGTCCACTGGCCCGCGTACCAGGCCACGGCCTGGCCGGGATTCGTCTGCGACGCGTCGAGGTCGATGCCGGTGTAATCACCCCAGCGGCTCTGGTTCGTGTGCGACACGCCGGCCTTGAGCAGCGCGCTGGGCTGGATCGAGGCGTCGCTCCGGCGCTTGCCGCTCGCGTAGGCCGACGGGTACTCGGTCGTGCTCGAGCGGTCGAAGCCGAGGAAGATCGTGCCCACCGAGTCCACGGTCACGGCCGGGTAGTAGTAGTAGGTGTTCGCCGCGCCGAACAGCTCGTCCGTGAGCACGACGCGGTCCGACGTGCGCATGCGGAACAGCCGGATCGCCGACTCGTCCGTGCCGCCGCCGAAGTTCGCGGCCGTGTGCCAGGTGGCGATGAACACGCCGTTGCGCACGTAGTGGTCCGTGGGCCGGCAGTCGTTCGTGGCGACGAGCGTCCCGGAGCCGAGCTGGGCAGCGTCCGGCGGCGGGCTGTAGCTCGCGACGGACACCAGGTTGCCCGAGGACAGCACCGGCGCCGCCGGCGATCCGGTGATCGTGCGGTACGCCACGCGCGTGCCGCCGCCGGTGCGCACGCACAGGGCGTGGATCGTGTTGTCGCCGGGGGTCAGGTTGCGCGCGGGCTTGGTCACGAACACGTCGCCGGAATTGCCGCCCGGCGGCGGTGCGTAATTCGCGAAGTCCACGTAGGTGAGCGGCGAGCCGGCGTATGCCGCGGCCCGGTCGATGACCCGGAACTTGGAGTACTGGTAAAGGTTCGAGCTGAACGAGAACTGCTGGCTGCTGAACACGATCTTGTCGTCCGAGACGCCGAGTCCCTGGTAATCGCCCCAGTTGCTCGTGGGCGTGGCGCCGTCGAGCGTCATGTCGAACGAGTACCGCCACCACAGACCGCGGGCGTCGTTCGTCTGCGAGATCGCGAGGTAGAACTTGGAGAAGTTCGGCGACGTGCCCTGCGTGAAGCAGAGCGCGATGAAGCGGCCGCGGATCGCGTCGTAGTAGCACTGGGCGTCCGAGATCGCGCCCTCGGAGCCGGGCACGCCGAAGAACGTGGCGCCGTTCGTCTCCACCCGGTTCGTGCCGTCCTTGTTCGTGACCGTCACGCTCACGTTGCCGGCGGTGAACACGTTGAGCGGTCCCGCCGCGGCGGTCGGCTCGGACGGGATGAAGCCGCCCTGCGTGATGCCCTCGAAGCCGTTGCCGAGTGTGGGCGCGAGCGGCGAGAGCGAGCCCTTGCCCGCGGCCGGCGCGGGCGTGGGGTCCTCCGTCACGTGCGGGAACGACTCCGCCGGCAGCGACGGGCGCTCCGTCTTGAGCCGCTGGAGCTCCTCCTCGTAGGCCAGCCACTTGCGGTTCGGCCGCCGCTGGATGGGCAGGTGCTCGGACGGCCCCCGCGCCGGCAGGTCCGCGAAGCGGAACACGTCGGGCGTGACCGGCTGGGCCGAGACCCGGCGCTCGCCCTGCGGGCCGGCGAAAGGCACGGCCTGCTCGGGCATCTCGGCACGCGCCGGGAGCGGGAGGAGGAGCGGCAGCAGGAGCAGCGGTGCGGCGAGCGTGGCCGGCCGGGTCATGGTGCGGGGTCCTGGGTCGGGGTGCGCGGCGGCGAGGGAGGGAGAGGGAAAGCCTACCGGGGGGCCGCCGCGCCGGACAACTGGGGAATTCCCCCCGGGGCCTCCTGCCCCATCGCCTGCTCGTGGGAGTGCACGGCGCGTGCCCCGGGACCGACCGGGCATCGCGACGGACCTGCGTCGGGCGATCCCCGGGCACCGGCGTCGGCCGCCGGCAGCCGACGGGACGGGGCGGGGCCCCACCAGCGCCGGAGCCAGGGGCGCCGGCCCGGGCTGCCCCGCGGAGGGTCAGTCCCCGAAGCAGATGCCCAGGTCGCGCGCGGTCAGCACGGTGTCGCTCGCGAGCGACACCACCTTCATGCGCCCGCCCGCGGCGTCCAGCGGCTGATAGCGGACGTGCGGCGGGTCCAGCGACACCATCACGTTCGAGTGCCCGGACTCGAGCGCGCGCACCGCGGCGGCGCCGAAGCGGAGCGCCACCAGCCGGTCGAAGCTCGTGGGCGAGCCGCCGCGCAGCAGATGGCCGAGCACCACGACGCGCGCATCGCGGCCCACCACGGCCTCCAGCTCGCGCGCCACCTTCTCGCCGACGCCGCCCAGTCGCTCGGACTGGCCGGGGGCCCGCTCCTCCTGAAGCGTCACCCGTCCGCCCCTCGGGCGCGCGCCCTCGGCGACCACGATCAGCGAGTAGAGCCGGCCTTTGCGCTCGCGGCGGCGGATGTGGTCGGCGACGTTGTCGAGCTCGTAGGGGATCTCGGGGAGGAGGATGGCGTCGGCGTTCCCGGCGATCCCGGCGTGCAGCGCGATCCAGCCCGCGTAGCGCCCCATCACCTCCACCACCATCAGCCGGTGGTGCGCCGCGGCCGTGGAGTGCAGCCGGTCGAGGCACTCGGTCGCGAACGAGACGGCGGTGTCGAAGCCGAACGTCATGAACGTGCGCTCGAGGTCGTTGTCGATGGTCTTGGGCACGCACACGACGCGAAGGCCGCGCCGGCCCAGCTCGTGCGCGATGGCGAGCGAGCCGTCGCCGCCCACGGCCACGACCGCGTCGATCCCGCGCTCGGCGAGCCGCGCGAGCAGCTCGTCACCCCGGTCCCGCTCACGCACCGTCCCGTCGGGCTGCGTCACCGGGAAGTGGAGCGGATCGCCCCGGTTCGTGGTGCCGAGGATGGTGCCGCCCAGGTGGGCGATGCCCGAGACACGGGCCCGCGTGAGCCGTACGAGACCCTCGCCGTTGTACGTGTCCGGCTCGAGCACGCCGAGGTAGCCGTCCCGGATCCCCCAGCACTCCCAGCCGCGGAGCTCCGCCGCCAGCACGGTGGCGCGGATGACCGCGTTCAGACCCGGCGCGTCGCCACCGCCGGTGCTGATGGCGATGCTGCGGATGGGGTTCGTGGGCATGGGCGCGCCAGTCTACCCGCCGCCCCGGTCCGCGCCCATCCAGCCGGCGCGCGCCATCCTGGCGCCCGGAACGCGACGACCACCCCCGCGCGCGGAGGTGGTCGTCGCCGGCCGGATGCGGACGCGACACTAGACCCTATGGAGTGACCGGGAGCCGGTCAATCCATATCAGCGATAGAGCCCCTTCAGCCGGCCCCACGTGCTCTTGTTCGTGGGTGTGGGGCACTGCAGGTCGATCTTGCCGTCGTGCCGGAACAGGTAGCCGGGGATGCCGATCCCCGGCGAGGTGTTCCAGGTCGCGCCGCCGGTGAACAGGCCCGGGCACTGCTCGCCGCCGCTCCCGCCGAGGAGCCCGAGCAGCGTGCCGCCGGTCCACGCGATGTTGCCCTCGATGCTCCCGGTCTGGAACGCGGTGAAGTTGTTCGTGGTCACGAGCAACGACGTGAAGTTGCCGGTGAGGATCGGCGCGCCGCCGTCCACGAATCTGGCCGGCACGTTCACGTTGGGCGGGAACGGGTCGAACACCGCGTCCGGCGTGGCGTCCGCGTAGACGGCGATCGTGCCGCCCGAGTAGAACGTCGTGTAGAGGGTGGTCGCGGGCGGACCGAACGCGTTGGTCCCGAGCGACTGCAGACCGTCGACGTAGAACGTGTACTCGGTCGCGGGCATCGTCGGGTTCAGGAACTCGAGCGGCGGGCCGAACAGGCTCACCACGCCGACGCAGCGCAGGATGCCGCCAGCGGGCTGGTTCGAGGCCGTGGCGCCGGGGAAGTAGAAGTAGGCCGGGTCCCAGTCCACCACCGGGCCCGCGGCGCGCGCGGGCGCGGCGGCGAGCGCCAGCACCAGGGTCGCGGCCAGGGTCGTCATCCAGCGTCGCATGTTCGTCTCCATGTCCTCTGCCGTCGCAGGCAAGGCCGCTCGTAACGCGGCTCGGGGGGTCAGCGGTAGCCGGCCTTGAGGCGTCCCCAGCTGGTGCGCTGCACCTTCACCGGGGCGTCCAGGAACGTCTGTCCGTCGAGCTGGTGGTCGTAGCCCACGGGGATGTTGAGCGCGTTGCCGCTCGAGCCCGAGAACGTCCAGCCCGCCCGCTGGTTGAGCGGGAAGTTCGCGAGCTGCGTGCCGCCAGTCACGTTGAACACGGCCTCGAAGCTGCCGGTGCCGTTGCTCGTGTCGAGCACGAACGTGAAGCTCGTGAGCGTGCCGGTGCAGATCGCGGTGCCGTCCTGGAACGTGCCCGGGGCCACGGCGTTCGGCGGATTCGTGCCGAAATCCGCCGTGGTGCCGCCCAGCTTCGGGTCCTCGTAGATCGAGATCGTGCCGGCGGAGTAGGTGATGATGCGGAAATTGGCCACGGTCAGGAAGCCCGTGGAGGTGAGCCCGCTCATCACGTACGTGTACTCGTTCGCCATCGTGTTCGCGACGAGCGGCGCGAACAGGAACGGGACCGTGCCGAGGCCCACGTAACCGGAGCCGGCCTCGCCGAACTGGCCCGGCAGCGGGTCCGGCAGCTCGTAGTCGAAGCCCACGTAGTCGAACAGGAGCGACTGCGCCCGCGCCTCACGCGGTGCCGAGGACAGGGCACAGGCGGCCAGGAGCATCAGGGTCAGGAGACGACGCATGCGGAGCACCTCGGGCGCTGTTGGGACGAGGGATGACCGAGCCGCGGGATCCGGCGCGCCGCGCGGAGCGCCGTACATGCGGACCCGTGCGCGTCGGGACGCGACGAGACCGCCGAGGGCCCCGCGCCGGCAAGAGGGGGGAGGGACCTGCGCGCGAGGCGGCCTCGGAGCTGCTTCAGAGAGCACAAGTCTAGGGAACGCCCGGCGGCTCCACAACGAAAATCGAGTCTCACGAGGCCGGCCGGCCGCGCCCCGGGCCGCGGACGGGGCCCGGCCTCGCATCCTGCAACGCGGGTTCAGCCGGACCGAACATCGGTCAGCAGCGCTCTCGCCTCCGACATCGCCTCGTCGAGCGACGTCGCCCCGCCCCGTTCAAGGAGCCGCGCGAGCTCGGGCTCACCGACCGCGGCGCGCAGCGAGTCACGCATCCGCTCCTGGTCGCGCGCCTCCCAGGGCGTGTGGGGGGAGCGCAGTCGCTCCCGCGCCTTCGCCGCGGCGCCCAGGAGCGTCGCCGCCGGCGCGGCCCGCCCGCCCGCCAACAGCCACTCCGCGGCCGTCTCGAGCGCGTAGAGCGACTCGCGCGCCGCGCCCAGCTCGGCGAGCCGCGCGAACGCCTCGCGCTGCGTCGCCGCCGCGCCGTCCAGGTGGCCCTCGCGGACCTGCACGGAGGCCAGCGCCAGCAGGCTCAACGTCTGGGTCGAGAAGTCGCCGACGTCGCCGAGCATCCGGGTCGCCTGCTCGAACCGCGAGCGCGCGGCCTCGAGACGCCCGAGCGACATCTCCATCGTGCCGAGGTTGTGGTGCGCCATGGCCACGCCGCGCTGCTCGCCGAGCCGCCCGTACAGCTCGAGGCTCTCGCCCGCGAGCGCGATCCCCTCCTCGTAGCGCTCCTGGTAGATCGCCACCGTGGACAGGCCGGCGAGCGACCTGGCCGCGCCCTTCTCGTCGCCGCCGGCGCGGGAGATCGCGAGGCTCTCCTCGAGCAGCGGCTGAGCCGTCCGGTAGTCACCCATCGTGATCGCGAAACCAGCGGCGCGCGCGAGCGCCTTGGCCCGCTCCGGGGTCGGCGCGCGCTCGCGGTCCCGGGCGAGCGCCTCCTGCAGCGCGCGCAGGCCGAGCGCGAACTGCCCGCGCACGGCCCACAACCGCTGCACGCCCGCCGCGAGCCGGAGGCCGCGCTGCACGCCGTCCTCGGCCTGCGCGCACCAGGCGAGCGCCGCGAGCAGGTTGTCCTCCTCGTCCGTGAGCTCGCGCAGCGTGCGCGCGAGGTTCGCGCCGCTCAATCCCACCTCCGACTGCTCCGCCAGGTCGAGGTAGACCGCGAGGTGGCGCTCACGCAGGTGCGTGTGCTCGAGATGGCCCTCGAGCTGCTCGAGCGCGAACCGCCACACGCTCTCCAGGAACACGTACCGGGTGAGGCCGCCCTCGCCGTGGCGCATCACGACGAGCGCGCGCTCGACGAGGCGGGTGAGCAGGTCGAGCACCTCGAACTCGTCGCCGCCCTCCGCACACACGGTGGTGACGCGCTCGAGCGTCCAGCCGCCGGTGAACACGGCCAGCCGCCGCATGAGGTCCTGCTCGGGCGGGAGCAGGTGGTCCCAGCTCCACTGGAGGACCGCGAGCACGGTCTGCTGCCGGCTGCCCGGGCCGGCCCCGGCGCGCGTGAGTAGCTTGAAGCGGTCGCCGAGCCGGGCGCGGATCTGCTCCACGCC